>Ga0208789_1000181_pt1 | contig 79881 bp, 69 predicted proteins | sample Methanotroph_Enr_FD_187368 | JGI IMG/M metagenome (GOLD analysis project Ga0208789, IMG submission 187368) | Enriched soil microbial communities from Old Woman Creek wetland in Ohio, USA - Methanotroph_Enrichment_5 (SPAdes) (version 2) | ecosystem: Environmental > Terrestrial > Soil > Wetlands... | reverse complement strand
AAAGTTCGTCCAGTTGTTGTTCGGTCAGTTCTAGGGTAATCATGGCTATTCAGTACGTTAATCGCAGGCTCTTTTTTACAATATTTTCGCCAACTGTAAAACCGAAAAATCGACCGTTCGGAGTATATTTTAATTGTTATGTTGATCGGAGCTGTTCCTAGTTGGCCTTATAGCCGGGGCTGGGGTTATCGGACCAGTGGCGGGATCGGGGTATTGCTGATCATCGTACTGATCCTGGTTTTATTGGGTTATATCTAGCTGCGAAGCAATGCGTTCTGTTTGCGTTTTATTGCCGAAGCTTTGCGCGGGTTGCGCTGGTTCCCAAGCTCTTGAGACTGTGAAAGTATTATCAAAATGAGTTTAAAAACCTATTCACCACGAAGACACGAAGGACACGAAGTTTTCAATGCATTGAGTTTAAACGGTTATTTTTCTTCGTGATCTTCGTGATCTTCGTGGTGAATGCTTTTGCTTTTGTTCTAAAACGAATACTTTCACAGTCTCTGGAGCTTGGGAACGAGCGAACCGATATTTCAGATTCGATTACAACATGCCGTGCTTTGCCGCAGCAATCGATCTGCTGCGGTTTTTTTTAGCCGGCAACGGAAGCATGAATTGAAGGTCTTTGCATCAATGTTGTCTTATATCCATACCCCTATATGAGATCGCTGGCGGTGTTATGTTTGTTGCCGGTAGCGCCGCCGGCTTTCGGTCATGCGCCTGGCGAAGCGATGGGCGATACCTGGAGCTTCAAACTTGAAGTGGTCTTGCCGTTACTGTTGGCGGTTATCGCGTATGCCGCCGGTATTCGGCATTTGCAAGGTCAAGGCATACGAAGCCGGGTTATCGGCTGGGGCCGTTGCGCTGCTTTTGCGCTGGGCATGTCGGCTTTGGCCGTAGCGTTAATGTCGCCGTTGGATCGGCTTGCCGGGTTCCTGTTTTCGGCACATATGGCCCAGCATCTGATACTGATGCTGGTAGCGCCGCCGTTGTTGATATTGGGGCGTATCGAAGCGGTGCTGTTATGGACTTTTCCGCTGCCGTTGCGGCGATTGATCGGACAGGGCCGGCGCAAAGCCGCCCGGCTAAGGTTAGCGCTTGATCTGCTGAGCCGTCCTGCCGGCGTATGGCTATCGGCGAGCGCGACGATGTGGTTCTGGCATGTTTCCGCTCCTTACGCTTGGGCGTTTTATAATCCTTGCATTCATATTCTTGAACATCTGAGTTTTTTACTGGCGTTTTTAGCGTTCTGGGCGCTGGCTTTGCGGCCGTTCAGCCGCGACAAAAGCGGACATGGCGGCGCTTTGCTGTTGCTTATTTTATTTGCGTTGGAAAGTTCGCTGTTAGGGGCGTTGCTGGTATTTGCCGGGCATCCGTTTTATGTCGTGCAGACGGGACAGTTGCCGGCTTTTTTGTCTGACATTTCGCCGTTGCAGGATCAACAGCTTGCCGGTTTGATGATGTGGGTGCCGGGAGGCGTGGCGCCGCTGGTCGCGCTGATAGCTGTGTTCGCGGATTTGCTGGCGGTTTCGCAGGGACGGCGTTTAATCCCGGTTGGCAAAAAATAAATCCAAGCGAATTCTTGTCCACGAAAGGCGCGAACAACACGAAAAAATCCGCTGCTTGTTTTCATGGATGCAGTTAGACCTTCCTTGTTTTTACTGGAGCCGCTCCCGGCGGCTCCAGCACTTCTGACTTCCATGGATGGAGGAAATGCCGAGGACTGCCGGGAGCAGTCTCGGCCGCCATCCATGGAAGTTGTAAAAACCTGGAAGGTCTGCCTATCGGTATATTTCCCGCCCTTAAAACTCGGCATCGTGATAAACATTCTGCACATCGTCCAGATCGTTTAGCAGGTCTAAAAAGCGTTCAAACAAGGCCAAATCATCGCCGCTAATAGGCGTAACCGATCTTGGCACAAACTGTATTTCGTCCACGTCGAAATCGATCTCGCCCAACGCATCGGTCAAGGCTTGCTTTGCCTTGAAATAGTCGGCTTGGGGCGTGAACACGGTGATTTTCCCATCATCGCTTTCAATATCGGTCACATCGACATCGGCGGTCAGTAATGCTTCAAGAACAGTGTCTTCGTCATCATGCGTAAACGCCAAAATAGCGGCATGATCGAACATGTGGCTGACGGTGCCTTGGGTGCCGATTTTACATTTTGTTTTGGTAAAACACTGGCGCACGTCGCCGAAAGTACGGTTAGGGTTATCGGTCAGACAGTCGACAATCACCATGCAACCGCCGGGGCCGAAGCCTTCATAGCGTGCCGGTGCGAAATCCTCGCCGCCGCCGCCTTTTGCTTTGTCGATGGCTTTTTCAATAACGTGAGTAGGAACTTGGTCTTTCTTGGCGCGTTCGATCAAACCGCGCAATGCCAGATTCCCGGCCGGGTCGACGCCTCCCGATTTAGCGCATACATATATTTCGCGGCCGTATTTGCTGTAGACCTTGGCTTTGGCATCGGACGTTTTGGCCATAGACACTTTACGGTTTTGATAGGCTCTACCCATTTTGCTGTTGCTCCAATGGCAATAATAAAAAAGCAGCAGATTTTACAGATAAGTATTTGCCTAGGGAACCTTTTAGTCAGCTCGGCAAACGGCAAGGCGGTTGTGTAAGTTGGAGGCTGGGCTTGCAAAAAAAGCAAAGCATGAGTGTTTACAACATATCCAGCGCAAGATCTGTTTTACGTACGCCAACGCACCGACTGTAATTGCCATTCGGGGTAATTTATAAGCCAGGCTTGGGCCTAGCGCCTGGCAAAGCCTGATTTTCTATAAAAAATAGCGTCTTTTCAGGCCGCATTTGTCGTTTTAAATTTTGGAGAATCTCTTATGCAAACTTCCCAATCTCAACAAAAAAAATCCTCAGCCGGCGGTGCTTTCGTATCCATGCAATCATGCATAGAAAACTGTAACCGCTGTGCTCAAGTCTGCCTGCAAACGGCGATGAATCAATGCCTGGAAATGGGCGGGCGGTATGTTGAAGCGGAACATTTCCGCCTGATGATGAACTGTGCCGAAATTTGCCAATTGTCGGCTAACTTCATGCTAAGCAATTCCCGTTTCCATAATCGTACTTGCGAAGTCTGTGCCGAAATCTGCGAGGCTTGCGCGATGGACTGCGGCCGTATCGGCGATATGAAAGAATGCGAATCTACTTGCCGCCAATGCGCCGAAAGCTGCCGGCAAATGGCGAGCATGGTAACGCATTGATTTTAAGCTGCATGGCATGGATCGCATGCCTAATGCTAAGAGCTAGTCAGCGTATGGTTCAATAGAACACGGATGGCACGGATAGGACGGATTCACACGGATTTTTAGCCCAAGCCAAGTTTTTAAATCCGTGTCATCCGTGTTTCATTTAGTTACGAAAAAATTGCCCTTAATTAACTGGGACTAAGAAAAATACACTACGAGCTATCTAAGTCATTGATTAAAAAATATATCTATTTATTTGCGTATGTGTACTGCCGTACAGAGAGTCTAGGCCTTTTCGTTATATTCTTAAACCACTTCTTTAATAGAAAGAAGAAATACCTTTTGATTCAACTACAAAAGGTACTTATGACTATTTAATTGATATGTTTGAGGAGAAGGTCATGGATCAACAAAAACAGTCCCATAGCGGTCAAAAAGGCTCCACTGAACATCGTGGCTTTGAGTCGATGGACGAAGAGAAACAACGCGAAATCGCCAGCAAAGGCGGCAAAGCCTCTCACGGCGGCAAAAGCGCGTCTCATAGTAGCGGTTCATCCCGTGGCGGCCAAAAAGGTTCCACTGAACATCGTGGCTTTGCGTCAATGGATGAAGATAAGCAACGCGAAATCGCCAGCAAAGGCGGTAAGGCCGCTCACGAGAAAGGCACTGCCCACGAGTTTACGCCGGAAGAAGCCCGGAAAGCCGGACATAAAGGCGGTCAAGTTGCTCATGAGCGAGGCACTGCCCATGAGTTTACTCCGGAAGAAGCCAGAGACGCGGGGCATAAAGGCGGAAAAGCCGCCCATGAGAAAGGTACCGCTCATGAATTTACTACGGAAGAAGCTAGAGCAGCAGGCCGTAAAGGCGGTCAAGCCTCTCATGGCGGTAGAGGGGCATCGGAGGAATTCAGGGCACGGTAGAAATAATCGCCTAATGCCGGTTTATTGAAAGCATGTCGGTCTCGGCGTCACCGTCATAACCTTATATACAAGTCAAAATACCCCAGTAAAAATCGATCATATGGCACTGTCGCAAATGTTATTGATTTTTCCGCTATTTTTTAGACTTATCTATAGCGGTATGATGAAAGTGCAGGGGCCGCGTGTTGTTGGTAAAGCTGGAGCGTTCGTCGTTATGCACAACGCTGTTCAAGAGCCGCGATGCCGGCGTAGGGCGTGCCGTGCGCGCCTTATAACGCGCATGAAATCAGTTGAGATTGTTCAACGGTCACTGGGCAAAAGTTAAATCCTGCCTGTCCCTGAGTTCCCCAAGGCGCGCACGGCACGCCCTACGCGAAGGCTTTCCACGCATCAACTTTTTTAGGAGCTGCGAAATGAAAAACCTTTCTATCATAAGCACATACCGTTTCTGCACATTCTTGCTGGTTATGCTGGCTTGGGCTATTGGTCAAAGCGCTCATGCCCAAGGCAGTCTTTATCAACGGCATAACCTGGTGGCCGACCTTGCCGGTAGCGCGGACGTCACCGATCCTAATCTGGTCAATCCGTGGGGATTGGCGTTTAACCCTTTCGGTACGGCATGGGTGGCGGATAACGGCACGGGTGTCTCAACATTATATGACGGTAGCGGCACCCCTAATTCCCCGGTCGTTCAAATACCGTCGCCGAGCGCTGCTTCCGGCGGCCATCCGACCGGTATTGTATTTAACGGGTCGGCCCAATTTGTGCTGACTTCCGGCGGCGCTTCCGGCGCCAGCCGCTTCATTTTCGCAACGGAAGAGGGCATGATCGCCGCCTGGTCGCCTACTGTGGACCAGACTCATGCGCTTCGCGTGGTCGATAATTCGACAGCGACCGCCGCGGTATACAAGGGGCTTGCCCTCAGCGCGAACGGCACCGGCAGCCTGCTGTACGCCGCCGACTTCCGTAACAATAAAATCGATGTTTTCGATGGCGCGTTCACGCCGGTGACGCTTCCCGCCGGCGCGTTCGCCGACCCGAATCTTCCGGCAGGCTTCGCGCCGTTCGGCATACAGGCAATCAACGGCAACATTTACGTGTCTTATGCGATGCAGGATGCTAATAAGCATGACGATGTAGAAGGCCCGGGCCTCGGCTTCGTCAATGTATTCGCTCCCAACGGCGCGTTTATTAAACGCCTGGTTTCTCAAGGCAGGCTGGACTCCCCGTGGGGAATGGCTTTGGCGCCGGCAGGATTCGGCGAGTTCGGCGACCGTCTTCTGGTAGGGAACTTCGGCGACGGCGCTATTAATGTCTACGATATAGCGACGGGGCAGTTTGTCGGCCAGCTTGTCGATGCGAATAACAGCCCGATCAAAATCGATGGCTTGTGGGCGCTGGTCTTCGGCAACGGCTTTGCCAATCAGCCGGTCAATACCTTGTTTTTTACCGCGGGTCCAAACAGTGAGCGGAACGGTCTTTATGGACGTATCGATGCGCGGAATACCGTGCCTGGCGGACAAAATACCGCTACGCAAAATAACGCCGTATCGCCCGTCCAAAACAACGGCCTGATCGGAACTATCGGTAGTCAAACCAGCGTGCCCGCCACTCAGAGCGGTCTTATTGGCGGTATCGGGCAAAATACGGCGCCTGCCGGCCAGTCCGGTTTTAGCGGGACTGTTAGCTCGCAAACCAGCCCGGCATTTCCTGCTTTTTTGATGGGGCCGTAGTCATTGCCGGTTAGAGACCTTCCAGGTTTTTAAAACCTGGAAGGTCTGCTTATCGGTCTAGCAATGTATTAATCGTCCAATAAGTTTTGGCATTCAATCTGAGGTGGATGCGCTACGCTTATCCTCCCTACAAACTGATTATTCCGATTTTCATCTGATTTTAATCAAATCCGCCGGTTTCCTCTCATCTTGCTTCTGTAAGCTCTAGCCAAATATTGCGCCCCCGCGAGTTGGAGATTTTTACAGTGCTTATTCTTTATCCTAATCCTTCCATTTAATGTGTCCGGGCTGCCGAGACATTCCGTTTACTGAACATTTTCTCGCAAAACTTACACGTTAAAGCCTTAGATAGGAAGCCGGCCACGCTTTTGCCGGCATAGCGCTTATCTTCCCCTTGTTCTTCCCGTCAGTGTGCCTGAACAGTCAAAACAAATAAATGAGGTTCTATTGCAAAGTTTAGCCGTTAACGCTCCAGCCGGAAATAAACCGGATAGCAGGGGGCGATTCTTATTATGGATGAAGTTACTGGTGTTTATATACTCGCCATCCGCCTGGCCGGTAGCCGATGCAGAGGATTTGTTACAACCGTTTGTCAGTGACTCGCTAACGTATGACAATAATTTGTTCAGGATTTCAGCAGACAGGCAGTTGGGCTTCCCGCTGACAACCGGTGATTTTATCAACACCGCTTCGGTTGGCGGCCGTGTACATAAGGCTTTTAGCCGGCAGGTATTCGATCTGGATTTGCAGGTGGATGATAACCGCTACGCTGCCAACCATCAGCTTGATAATGTGTCGACAAGAGACAGCGCCGTGTGGCGATGGCAGCTCGGCCGCGGCTGGTCCGGCAAGCTGGGAGCTGACTACAGCAGGTCGCTGGCGGGCTTTGCCAACACGCAGTTTTTTTCGCTCGACCTTTTGAGTAGGCCTGAATACTATGTTGATGTTCGCTATCAATTAAACTCGAACGTTCGCCTCGATGCCGGTTGGCGAAAGTCGGATACAAGCCATAGCGCCGCCTCGCGGCAAAGTCAAAATATCGAGTCCCAGACTACTCATGGCGGTGTTACTTTTTTAACATCGAGAGGCAATTCCCTGGGCGTTGAATATGCGCATACCGATGCGCGGTTTCCGCGCAGGGAGTTGGGTTTTGGGCCGGGGGCCGTGGATATTGCCTATCAAGAGAATTTAGCCAGGGCTTTGTTTAAATACGATTACTCGCCCAAGCTTCGCTTTGACGGCCAGTTTGGCTATTTAATACGAAGCCATCCGAATTTGCCCCAGACGGATTATCAGGGAGAAATCTGGCGTATTAGCATGAATTGGGCGCCTACGGCTAAAACATTAGTCGCTGTTTCAACTTGGCACGAGTTAGCGGCTTTTTCCGAGCTGGCTTCGAATTACTATATTTCCGAGGGGGTGAGTTTTTCGCCCAGTTGGAGAATTACCAATAAAATCGCGCTGTCGGGGCAAGCGCGCATGGAAACCCAGGATCATTCCGGAGTGCGCAAAGACGAATTGTTTTCGTCGCAAGTCGGCGTTAGTTACACGCCGGTCGATTGCGCGGAACTTAATCTGGCTTACCAGTTTTATCAGCGCGATAGTAATCGCCAGTTTTATTCTTATATCGGCGATAGCGTGACTGCAACTGTTAGGCTTAAATTTTAACGATGGTGAAGATGGCGTTATTGGCAAGCGTGGTTTGTAATGCTAAGGAACAGGCCTAAATCAATTTAAGCAATCACCATGAAGCGCATGAAGACTTATCCTTCGTGACTGCTATTCAGCCCATAGAAAACAATGGAACACGGATTAAACGGATAAACGCGGATTTAAAAGCGCAAACGAACTAAAAATCCGTGTAAATCCGTCCTATCCGTGTCGCCTAGAGGCGCCTACTTTTGGCATCCGTGTTCCATTGAGCATGCAAGGCCTTCCACACTGGTTAAGATGACGACGTCTCTTGTGTAGACGACGAACTTGGAAAATTTGTGGAGATACCTCAGCCTTTGTCCCGTGTTTTTCGTGGACGATGTGTACATCAGATACTAAGCATCGTCGCCGTAAAGCACGTCACAGGCCGCCTCATTCCGATCTTCATCTGATTTTAATGAAATCCACAGGAATCCTCTCATCTTGCTTCTGTATTCTTTACCCGAAGTCATCGAGACCCGAACGAAATGTTTGTAGCGATGACTTCGGGGGCGAACGGTTTTTTGTAGTTCATTCTTGAGTACATAAGATCAGGACATTAACGAATAGACCCTCGTTAATTTTTTATAAATTCTCATACGGTTCGTTGCTAATTGAAATTCTTATTTGCCAAGTCGGAATACAACGACAAGGAGGCCTGTTGTGGCTGATTCGGTTTTATCGGATTTTGAGAAATATATCGTCTCCTGCCTAAAGAAGAAGACGCTATTTGTTAGAGCAAAACGCAAGATTAATCGTGAACGGTAGAGTCGTTCACAAGGTAATAAGCGCTCAATTAGTAAGCCGGGCGGTTAATAAAGGAAATTAAACCGAGCGATAAGGAGAGTTGAGCGGGTATTAAAAAGATATGTCTTTTGAAAATATGATTTTTTGTTAATTACACTAAATGGAAATTCGATTATGAAAATATTACTGTTATTGGCTTTTTGGGCATCGATGTTTGTTAGTTCAGGGGCTTCGGCAAATGCGCTGTATTTAAACCAGCCTCTCGGCTCATTCGGTGCAACTGTGGATAAAGGTGGGTTCGAAGATTACTGGACTTTTAATTTGGGGGGAACGAACAATATTAGCGGTCGAGTCAATAATGAAAACTACACGCTGTCCGTTCCCTCCGGTTCGTTTGTAATTCAAGACATCGATAATTTATCCCTTAAGCTGTATTCCACAATGCTGGGGGCATCGACGTTCAATCCACTGGACTATCGTCCTGTTGCAGGCGATTTGAACCATGCCGCAGCCGGAGCGACTTTTAATGCCTTGGCTTCCGGCAGTTACGCTTTAAAAGTTAGCGGTATCGGCGAGGGCTTGGTTGGCGGCCGTTACTCGGGTTCTTTAGTCGTTGCGCCAGTGCCGGAGCCTGAAGTATGGATGTTGTTGATTGTTGGCGTTGCCTTGCTAGGCTTGCAGATGCGTCGCAAAAATATCAGTCAAAACTCCATGTCTATTTCTATCTGATTAACACTCCGATAATGGATTTCCATGGCGGTAACTATCCCGCACATAGAGAAAAAATGGAACACGGATGCCAAAAGTAGGCGCCTCTACGACTGCATGGACAGGAAATGATCCCGTCATTTCTCTGCATTCCCCACATCCCTGTGGGTCATGCAGGAGGTAGAGCAACGCAGGAGCAGTTGCCGACGACTGCATGGATGCAGGAGGTAGAGCAACGCAGGAGCAGTTGCCGAGGCGACACGGATAGGACGGATTTACACGGATATTTAGCCCAAACCAAATTCGATAACGCTTTTAAATCCGTGAATATCCGTTTAATCCGTGTCATCCGTGTTCTATTGAGAATACGCTGAGGCCGCTTCATACGATGATGTTGCAAGAACGCCAAATACAACTGAATTTTAAAAGAAATTGCATTGATAGAACATATGGAAGCAAGAACAGATACGACACGATTGGCTTCTAAATCCGGCCTACAAAGCGGAAGCTTGATAGCCTTGGGAAGGCCGGTTCTGTTTATTATCCAGAACCTGCTGTACCCCATCAGCATAGTCAGCCTGCTGGCAGGCGGCTTGATTTATTGGCAAAGGCCATTGTCAGGCGTTTTTTTGTTGTTGATGGTCGTGGTTTTTTTCGCCTCCATCCATTTTATGGATGGAGTCAGTATTTATCGGGCAGAGCATCGCTTTCCCTGGCTGCGCAGTTTGCTGGATATTTTTCTGCGCTGGACGTTAATGCTGACAGTTCTCTGGCTCGTTTTCGAACTATCCGGTTTCGGTTACCTGGTTTTCGAACCGGTCATTCAACTCTGGACCGTGGTTACGCCGTTCGCGCTTTTTTTAATACAAATGACTGTTCTTTTTTTGCTGGGCCTGTTTTTAAAACACAACTCCAGAAAGCGTAAGGCGGTGATTGTCGGGTTGGATGCCCTGGGCTTGCAGCTGGTTAAAAACAGCCGGATAGATAGGTTTTCCGACCTTGATTTTTTGGGTTTTTTTGAAGACAGAAACATTGAGAGGGTTTCCGTGCCGGAGGGTGAGCAAATTCTGGGCACTATTAAAATGCTGCCTGAATTTGTCCGTCGAAACGGTGTGCATGTGGTGTTTATCGCCTTGCCGATGGCTAATGAGCCGCGCATCACGGAGCTATTGGACGCCATGCGCGACTCCACCGCATCGATTTATTTCGTCCCCGATTTGTTTATTGCCGACCTGATTCAGGCACGTTTCGATCAAGTCTGCAATGTGCCTGTCGTTGCTGTGTGCGAAACGCCGTTTTACGGTCTGCGGAGTCTCCAGAAAAGGTTGAGCGACATTGTTATTGCTTCGTTGTTGATGATACCGCTTATCCCGGTGTTTATTTTAATCGCCCTGGGCGTCAAGTTGAGTTCTCCGGGATCGGTGCTGTTCAAACAGCGCCGTTATGGCCTGAATGGCGAAGAAATCTGGGTTTATAAATTCCGCTCGATGACGGTTTCCGAAAATAGCGGTTTTGTTGAACAAGCCAAACGTAACGATGCGCGGATTACCCGTTTTGGCGGATTCTTGCGCAGAACCTCACTGGACGAGCTGCCCCAGTTCATCAATGTCTTGCAGGGACGGATGAGCATAGTCGGACCCAGGCCCCATGCGGTTTCCCATAACGAACTTTACCGGCAACTGATAAAAGGCTACATGATTCGCCACAAAGTAAAACCCGGCATTACCGGCTGGGCGCAAATCAACGGCTTTCGAGGCGAAACCGATAGCCTGGATAAAATGGCGGCGCGGATTGAATACGATCTCGACTACTTGCGGAACTGGTCTTTCGGGCTGGATTTGCAAATCATAATGCGGACCGTAGGGGTTTTGCTGGGGGATAAGAATGCATATTGATTTCGCTCGTTCCCAAGCTCCAGCTTGGGAATGCAGTCTTGGAAGCTCCAGCTTCCCGACTCGCGAAGCTAGAGCTTCGCTAACTGGGTTCCCAAGCCGGAGCTTGGGAACCAGCGCAGATCCGTACCATCCGTGTCATCCGTGTTCCATTGAGCATACGGAGCAGTTGCTATTAATTCGACAAAAAAGGCCGAAGAACTAATGAGTGGAATTTATTTTAAAAGAGTTGTTGCCAAAAACCTGGCTAACAGTGTTTTAGCGTTATCTGTGTTGATGGCGGCCGGCTGCGGCAAGGAATTAACCGAAAAACAGTCTACCCAAGTAGCTGCCAAGGTCAATGATTCCGAAATCACCGTACACCAGGTCAATGAGGTGCTAAAGGCTTCAGGCGCCAGTGCTTCGGAGGCCGGCGCGCCGCGCAAGGCGCTGGACACGTTGATCGATCAGGAATTGCTGGTTCAAAAAGCGCTTTCAAACCAATTGGATCGCGACCCGGAAACGATGATGACACTGGAGAATGCCCAGCGGCAAATCCTCACGCAATCTTATGTGCAGCGCCAAGTGCTGAATCCCGCCCCGGTTAGCGCTCAAGATAAACAGGACTATTACCAACAACATCCGGATCTTTTTGCCAAACGGCGCATTTATCAATTCCAGCTTTTTAACCTGGAAACGCCGCAACTCGATCCGGCGCTTAATACAGCGCTGGATCAGGCCTCAAGCCCTGAGCAAGTCAGGAAATTGCTGAAACAGTATCAAGTCAAGTTCCAGGAAGAAACGGTGACCAAGCCTGCCGAACAGTTGCCTTTGGAAATGTTAAGCGCCTTTGCCAATGCCAAGGCCGGCGATATTCTCATCATGCCTCAAACCCAGGCAAAACAATTGCTGATGCAGGTGATTAATTTCACTGAGCATCCGGTTAGCCTGGAGCAGGCGCAAGCCCAGATTGAACAGCTTCTTATCAATACGCGCAATAAACAAACATTGGACGAGCATCTTAAGCAGCTACATGCCGCGGCCACCATTGTTTATCAGGGGGATTTCGACAAGCAGGATAAAGCCGGTGAAACCACGGCGTCCGCACAAGCGGAACCGCAAAGCGCGCCTCTTTCCGGCGGCAAACCTGAACGCAATCTACAAAAAATCCTGGAACAAGGTTTGTCCGGAATTCAATAAGGAGCCTTATGATGAATATGAGATTTTTGTTTAGGATCATGCAGAAATTAACTGATGCAATCACCATGAAGGACATGAAGACTTTAATCTTTCATTCTCTTCATGGTTTAACAATAAAACTAGCTCAAGTTATTTCATGCACATCTCTTACTGTAATCGTATTGTTTCAGTTTAGCGTGTTCGAAAGCGCTTGGGCGGCTGAAATCAATAAGGATTACCGTTTGGGGGCCGGCGATGTGATCAAGATTAGCGTTTACGAATATCCCGATTTAACGACCGAGATACGCGTCAGCGAGACCGGCAATGCCAGTTTTCCATTACTCGGTGAAGTCAATCTTGGCGGAAAAACAGTCGCCGAAGCGGAACGATTGATTACCCGGCGCTTGATCGACGGCGATTTTATTAAACAACCGCAAGTAACCCTCGTCGTGACCCAGTTTGTAAGCCAAAAAGTCAATGTATTGGGCCTGGTTAATAAGCCCGGCATTTATTCGCTTGAAGTATCCAATCATGTCATCGATTTGCTGGCCCAGGCGGGCGGCGTTACACAAGTGCCCCCGGCCGCCGATTTCGCTACCTTATTGCATAGTAACGGAACCAAGGTAACTATAGATTTGAATGCCTTGCTGGCGGGCGATCGCACGCAAAATCATGCCGTCACCAATGGCGATGTCATTGTCGTGCCGCGCGCGCCGATGTTTTATATCTACGGCGAGGTGCAACGGCCCGGTTCTTATAAATTGGAGAAAAACATGTCCATCGCCCAGGCCATTTCGGCGGGCGGCGGCTTAACCGCTAAAGGGTCGGAACGCTGGCCGGGGCCTATTGTCAAACGCCGCGATGCCGAAGGCAAGGAACAGGAGATCGATGTGGAAGGCCTCGGCTTATTACAGGCGGACGATGTGTTGTACATAAAAGAAAGCTGGTTGTAAGCCATGAGATTCAATCAATTACTGTGGATTCTCAGGGCGCGCAAAAACATTTTATTGTTAACCTTGGCGACGACCTTCCTGATGACTTTGGTGGTTAGCCTGCTGTTACCGAAACACTATATTGCGACCGTGTCCGTGGTTAGCGATAGTAAAAATGCCGATCCGCTAACCGGCATGGCGCTGTCCTCGCAATTAATACCCGGTTATATGGCGACCCAGGTCGATATTATTTCCAGTCATGCCGTCGCCTTGCGGGTAGTCGATCAGTTGCACCTGACCGATATTGCCCAGGTTAAGGAGCAATATATAGAAGCCACGAATAAGGAAGGCAGCATTCGGGATTGGCTGGCCGACGCCTTACTGAAAAACCTGGATGTCAAACCTTCAAGAGAAAGCAGCGTCATCCAGATAAGTTACAGCGGCGAGGAACCGCAATTCGCCGCTACCTTGGCTAATGTGTTTGCCGATGCTTACATTCAAACCGTGTTGGATCTTAAAGTTGAGCCGGCAAAACGCCAGAATGAATGGTTCGAAGGGCAGACCCTGAACTTGAGAAAAGATATTCAAGCGGCGCAGGAAAAGCTGTCCACGGCGCAACGCGAGCACGGCATTGTTGCGGCCGATAGCCAACGGTTGGATTTAGAGAGCGCCCGGCTGTCGGAGATTTCCAGCCAATTGGTTATTGTTCAGGCGCAAGCTTACGACAGCCAAACCCGGTTAAAACAAATGACCGAGGCGACGGCAAAAAATCGTTTGCAGGAATTGCCCGACCTTTTGGGCAACACCTTGCTGCAAAGCATGAAAGCGGATATTGCCAAGGCGGATGCTAAAGTGGCCGAGCTGGGCCAGCGCTATGGCAAAAATCATCCGCAATATCAAAGCGCCGTCGCGGAGCTGTCGGCATTGCGCAGAAAAATGGACGTAGAAATCAATAATGCCGTGGGATCGGTAAGGCAAGCGGCGGAAATCGATCAGCATAGGGAAGAAGAACTGCAACAAGCCCTGGACAGTCAAAAACAGCGGATTTTGGATTTAAAACAGCAAAGAGACGTGCTTGATGTATTGACCAAGGAAGTCGAGAACTCGCAACGCGCCTATGATGCGGCTTCGCAACGCGCGGGCCAGGTGCATTTAGAAAGCCAGATCGATCAAAGCAGTATCGCGGTCCTTAACCCGGCCATTCCGCCGTTAAAACCGGCCGGTCCGAAAATTCGGCTGAATTTGCTGTTCTCGCTGTTTTTAGGCGGCTTGTTGGGTACCGGTTTTGCGTTGCTCGCTGAAATGCTCGACCGGCGCGTGCGTACAACTGAAGATCTTTCCGATGGACTGGGTTTGATTGTGTTGGGAGAAATACCCGTTATTAAGAACGCTTAAATGGGGCTAGTTCTGAGGACAATGCTGGTGACTTAAGCGGTACAAAGCCCTCTCCGGAGGGACGACTCCATGGATGGAGGAGGTAGAGCAATGCAGGAGCAATTGCCGAGAGGGTTGGGTGAGGGGAAATTCGAATAAGGAAGGATGCTTATTTAATCCCCCTCATCCCAGCCTTCTCCCTGAGGGAGAAGGGGCCTATGTTCTTAAGTCAACAGCATTGACCTCAGAAGCTAACCCTACTTTTACCAACAGCCAGATGAGTTTTGGAAAATTTAATATGAATAGCGTAGTTGCAAATATCCTGGACAAACCGTTCATACCGCCGGTCGATACGAGAATCGGTAAATTGCTGATTGCATCGGGTAAGCTGACCGAACAAAACATTGAACAAATCTCGCAAGTGCAGCGCGAATACCAGTTGCGTTTCGGCGAGGCGGCGCTTCGCCTTGGCTTGCTTAAAGAAGAAGATATTTTACGCGCGCTTGCCCGTCAGTTCGATTACTCTTGCTTGCCGCTTGATGTCAGGAGCAGTTTAAGTGCGGAGCTGTTTGCCGCTTACCAGCCCAACAGCAGTCAGTGCGAAGCTTTGCGCGCCCTGCGTTGCCAGCTTATGCTGCGCTGGTTTGGCGGACATAGAAAAACGCTGGCTTTAATAAGCGCCGAGCAGGAAGACGGCAGCAGCCAGCTTGCCGCCAACCTGGCTATCGAAGTTTCACAGTTGGGCGAGCGGACTTTGCTGATCGATGCCAACTTGCGCAATCCTAACCAACACCGGCTGTTCGGTTTGGACAATCAACAAGGATTATCCAGCGTATTGGCAGGCCGCATTCATTACAGCAACGCCATCACGCCGGTTAAATCCTTTGCCAATCTCTCGATTCTCTGTGCCGGGGCTTTACCGCCCAATCCCCAAGAACTGCTCAGCCGCGCGAGTTTTAGCCAGATGCTGGAAGCCGTCGGGCAAAAATACGACATCGTTATTTGCGATACTCCGCCCGCCTTGGACAATGCCGATGCGCAAATTGTCGCGGCGCGGGCCGGCTGTTGCGTTCTGGTCGTTCGCCGCCACCAAACCCGGATGGCCCATGCCTTGCGCGTTAAAAACCAGCTTTTCACCGCCGGCGCCGAGTTGCTCGGCGTGGTCATGAACTAAACGGAAAATACCGGTGATCACTTCTGTATCGGCATGGTGCCGGGATTGCGGCATTAAAACGGGTTGGCCGGTTTTATTAGGCCTGGCGATTTTATATGTGCCGACTTTTTACGACTTGGCCCACGGCCTCTGGAACAATGAAGAGCAGGGGCATGGACCTTTTATATTGGGGGTAACGGTTTATTTGTTTTGGCATAAGCGCGCTCTATTCACCGCATCGGCTGACAACGGCAATTTATGGTCGGGCGGCCCGATATTGCTATCGGGACTGTTGTTTTACGCAGTGGGCCGTTCCCAGGAAATCCTAATATTGGAAATCGGTTCTATCGTTTTTGTGTTGGGAGGCAGCCTGCTGATTACCGTAGGCATCGATGCGGTTAAGCAAACGCTATTTCCGCTGTTATTTATTATCTTCATGATTCCTTTGCCCGGATTCCTGGTTGATGAAATCACCGGGCCGTTAAAGCAGGTAATATCCTCGATAGCGGAACAGATTCTTTATTGGGCCGGCTATCCCATTGCCCGGATCGGCGTCGCCCTGGTCATCGGCAAGTATCGGCTTTTGGTTGCCGATGCCTGCTCAGGCTTGCACTCGCTGTTTTCATTATTAGCCGTCGGCTTGCTCTATCAGCACCTGAGCGCCTATAAAAATTGGAAACACCGCCTGTTTTTGCTGTTGAGCATTATACCCGTAGCCTTCTTTGCCAACGTGGTGCGGGTCATTTTACTGGTTTTGATAACTTACCATTTAGGCGATGAAGCGGGGCAGGGGATTTTGCATAGCGCAGCCGGAGTTATTATGTTTACAGTGGCGATGCTGGTGTTTTTTAGCCTGGACAGCTTGCTGGGAAAAATATTCCGGGAACCGGTTTTGGCGCCGCCAAGCCTGACCGCCAAGATTTAAGCCGGGCGGATCATTATGGAAATCGTAGACTCTCAATTGCCGATGATAAACACTCGACCATCCCGGCTTAGAGCGTTAATTATTTTAATGTTGATGGTGTTGACTGCGTGTGCCGCAGTGCTGTTAAAGCCGGTGCGCAAGATAGCGGAACAGCAAGCGCAAATCGACCTGGAAACCCTGTTGCCCAAGCAATTCGGCCATTGGCGAGAGGACGACAGCCAGGTCTATTCGTTAGTGAACCCCGCCAGGCAATCCTTGATCGATAAACTTTATAGCCAAGTCCTGGCCCGAGCTTATATCAACGATGAAGGCCGGCGGATTATGTTGTCTATTGCTTATGGCAGCGACCAAAGCGACATGATGCAAGTCCACAAGCCCGAAGTCTGTTATAGCGCTCAAGGGTTCCGGATACTGAAGAGCGTGGCCGGGATTTTCGATACGGGTTTTGGCGACGTCCAGGTTAAACGCTTGTTGGCCGTTCAAGGCGCCAGGGTCGAGTCGGTCATTTATTGGATAACCATAGGGGACACCATGACGACCAACAGCCGGCAATGGAAATTGGCGCAATTGAAATACGGCCTGACCGGGAAAGTCCCCGATGGCATGGTTTTCCGGGTTTCCAGCCTGGGCGATGAGACTGCGGCTTATTCCGCGCAGCAAGATTTCATCAAGGCGCTTTTGCAAGCGCTATCCCCGGAAGATCGCAAACGCCTGATTGGCAGTGCTTTTTTATAAGTCCAATGGTAATTACTCAACGTATGCTTGATAGAACACGGATGACACGGATTAAACGGATCAACACGGATTTAAAAACGCAAACAAAGCGGGTTCGGACTAAAAATCTGTGTAAATCAGTCCCATCCGTGTCATCCGTGTTCCCTTTTTTCGCTAGTTCCCAAGCTCCAGCTTGGGAATTCAGTGCGGGAAGCTCTAGCTTCCCGTCTCGCGAAGCTGGAGCTTCGTCCTCTGGGTTCCCAAGCTGGAGCTTGGGAACCAGCGCAAACATTGCCCTGGTATCTTGGCGCGCCGGTTGCCGGCCGGTTAATGCTCGAAGAAATGCCTGCGAGGTCCGGTTTTGAAAAAGCGCGTTGCCATTTCGATTGTGGATCAAGGCTTGGTTTCGGCATTCAACTTTGCGCTGAACTTAATACTGATCAAGGCATGGAGTCCGCAGGAATACGGCAAGTTCGGGATTATCCTGTCGGTGGGGCTTTTACTGGTCGGCGTCCAGAATGCGATGGTGAATACGCCCGCGTCTGTAATGCTGCCTACCGCCACATCCGGATTAAGAAAAAAGCAGCTGCGGACATTATTTTCAGTGGTCAATATTTTGATTTGCATCGCCGCTTTCCTGAGCAGCTTTTTGTTCGCCCTGTTTCCGCAGCTGGATTTGGACGCGGCGACAGTGACCGCCATTGGCTATTACTTGGCGACTACGTTATTCCGCGAATATCTTCGAAATCGGGCCATCGTGGTGGGTAGGCTCAAATCGGTATTAATCGACGATGGATTTTTTGTGATTCTGGCTGCGGCCGAACTTTTTTATGCGTATCGGTATCTTGAACCTGACGCGTTGTCTCTTGCCTTTTGTTTGAATGCACTGGCTTTAGCAAACCTGATGATTATGCTGTCTTCTTTAATAAGTGAAATACGCTGCCTGCTGCAAAGTCCGTGGCAAACCTGTAAGGAGCTGTATCCCGGCGTATGGAAAGAAGCTTCCTGGAGCTTGATCGGCGTCGCCACAACGGAAGCGCAGAATCGAGGCTATGTTTTCGTGGTCGGCGCGATCTTTGGGACCGCCGCAGTCGGCAGCATCCAGGCCGGGCGCGTTTTTTTCGGACCGCTTAATCTGGTGACCTCGGCATGGAGCCGTGTCGCCAGACCGTATCTTTCCGTATTGGCGGAAGAAAGTAATTCGGCTAAGTTTTTCCGCTTGCTGGGCGTATCCGTGCTCAGCTTTATCGTATTGAATATTAGTTTCTCGTCCGCGCTATGGTTCGCATGGCCTTTCCTGAATCTGCATTTTTTCGGCGATAAATATTCCGGCGTGGTGTTGACGGTCATGCTGTGGGCGCTTGCCACGCTGCTTTTTCAAATACGCTCCGTTTGCGGGGTCGGCGTGCAGGCATGCAGGAAGTTCAAACAGCTTGCGCTGACGACAGTCATCGGTGCAGTCGTTTCAATGGCAGCGCTGATATGGGTGTGCTGGGCCGGCATGTTGGCCTGGGCGGTTTCATCGGTCATTGCCGGTGAAGTCGTTGCGGCGGCCAGCATATTTTATATCCTGGCGCGAACCGGGTTAACCAAGGTCAATCAAGATGTTTGCGGCGAATAAAGCGAGCCTGAACAATACGCCCGGCGCGATGTTGGCATGGATTGCGCCGCTGGCGTTTGCCTATGCGCTGATTATCGCGCCGTTGCTGTCGTTTTCGATGACAGCGGAGACTGAGTTCGGTTCGGACATTCACCAAACCGTATCCGAGGGAACCGCGAGCAATAAGATCGTATGGCTTTTGCTGACCGGAATGGCCGGCTATTTTTGGCTGAACACCGGCAACAAGGAGCTGAAAAGAGCGCACTTGCACATCTTCTTGCTGTTTGCGTACCTGCTGCTGGAGATAGTCAGCGCTTTTTGGAGCGATGTGCCGGCAATCAGCCTGCGGCGCTCGATGCAACAGGCATTATTGTTATTTTGCGTGATCGCTCCCTTTGTGATGGTGGTTGACCGGCAACAGATACTGGACAAAGTCTGCTGGATTTTTGCCGCGGTGATTGTCATCAACGTGCTGACACTGCCTTTATTCGGTGTTCCGGACTTCGGTTATCGCGGCATCTATTCCCAAAAGAATAGTTTGGGCCAGATCGTCACCACGGGGTTCTTTTTTCTCGTGTATGCATCCGCCCGGCATCAAGGGCGTTTACGCTGGCTATTTGCCGCTTTGGCGCTACTGGCAATCGGTTTGTGCGCGGTGAGTCATTCTAAAACCTCGATAGGTTTATTGGTTGTCACCCCACTGTCCGCGGGATTGATCGTTAGCCTGTCCAGGATACAAGACCCGCTTGCGCGCGCTATTGCAGTGGTCATGTGTTTAACCTTTGCTGTAGCGGTTGTCGCCGCCTCGATGCTCATTCCGTTCGGCATCAGCGATATATCGGAAGTTATTTTTCACGATACGACGTTTACCGGGCGCACCAAGATTTGGGTGTTTGCCGGTTATTACATTAACCAGGCTCCGTTTGTCGGCTACGGTTTCGGCTCTTTTTGGGGCGTCGGGGACGCAACGCGAGCATTGGGCGAGGGCTTTATTGCCGGACTATTACAAGCCCATAACGGTTATGTCGATGTTGTATTGGAGATGGGCTATGTCGGGCTTTTATTGGTAACGGTGCTGACTATCGGTTTGTTCCTGAGCATCCTGCGCTTGGCGCGCCATGACGGTCTGACCGGTCTGCTGCTATTGACCTGCCTGTTGTTTGTATTGCTGAACAACGCGATGGAATCGAGTCTATTCCGCAGCTACGTCCCACTGTGGATGGTGTTCTTGTTATGTTGCGGCATAACTTGGCGGGAGCCTGCCGTCGGGCAGGCGAAGTCTTAATTCAGGTTGCTACCTGATATTTTTGTAACTATTCAGCATATAGAAAAACGGAACACGGATGCCACGGATTAAACGGATAAGCACTGATTTTAAAAGCCCGATCGAACTTGGCTTGGGCTAAAAATCCGTGTCAATCCGTCCTATCCGTGTTCCATCGGTAATACGCTGAATAGTTCGCTCGTTCCCAAGCTCCAGCTTGGGAATGCAGTCTTGGAAGCTCCAGCTTCCCGACTCGCGAAGCTGCGACTGCATGGATGCAGGAGGTAGAGCAACGCAGGAGCCGTTGCCGAGAGCTTCGCTAACTGGGCTCCCAAGCCGGAGCTCTCGTCGTTATACACAAGTCTGTTCAAGACCGTCATTTGGGCATGAAGACTGAAACGGCGGCTTTGGATGTAGGCCGGAATAAGTCCGCCCGGCGTCAGCAAGGGCGGATGTTTCCGGCAATCGGAGCGCCGGAAACACCAGTCCTGCGCTTAACGCGCGGACAGGCTTATTCCGGCCTACGTCGAGATGTGTATAACGACGAGAGCCGGAGCTTGGGAACCAGCGCAAGATACACTGAATAGTTAGATATTTTTAATGAAAACCGGGAGAAGAAGTTGAAAAAAATAGTGCTTGCCGCGTTAATCTCTGCCCTGCCATTAGCGGGGTTACGACGCTGGTTTTATCGTGTGTTGATGGGATACGAAATTCCGTCTTCATCCACAACAGGCTTTCTTACTGTGATAGCGGTATCGAGTTTCCGATTGGGAGAGCGGGTTAATATCGGAATGCTTAATTTGTTCAAAGGGCCGATTGATGTGCGAATCGGCGATAGCGCCAGGATTGGAAAATGCAACCGCTTTACTTGCTCTTGGCATATTACCCAGGAGCGCTTCAAGGACCGTCATTACACGCCCCGCCTCACGCTGGGCGCTCGCTCGTTAGTGCTGGACGAGCATTTCTTCGACGTTTACGGCGAGATTTCTATCGGCCACGGCAGCTGGATTGCCGGCCATCAAAGTCAGTTTTGGACCCACGGCTTGAGCGTTGAAGATAGAGACATCCGGATTGGCGATAATAACTATATCGGGTCGGCGGCGCGTTTCGCTCCGGGGACAACCATAGGAAACAATAATATCGTCGCGCTCGGCTCGGTCGTCCTTTCTAAACTGGTGTGCGATAGCAGCCTCATTTCCGGATTTCCCGCGAAACCTTTCCGGTCCATTGAGGAAGATTTGAAAAAGGGCAAGTATCGGTTCAGCTTTGAAGATTGGAAAGATTGATCCATGGCTGATGAATTGAGTGTTGGGAAAGCGCGCGTGATGAATGTTACGGTCTGCATCGCCAGCATAGGGCGTCCGTCGCTATTGATCGCGCTGCGTTCGATTGCGGCTTGCCGTGTACCGGCGGATACGGCAATCGATGTTGTTATTGCCGATGACAGCGCAAACGGCGCTGTCGGCCTAATGCTGGCCGGGGAGACCGATTGGCCGTTTGTTATACGGGTTGTTACTTCCGCTGCGGGCAATATTTCCGTGGCGCGTAATGCGTGTCTTAATGCGGCAAATGGCGACTATCTGGCTTTTATTGACGATGACGAATGGGCCGATGCCGATTGGCTGGTCAATTTCATTGAGCATGCCGAACAGTCGGGGGCCGATGCTATTTTCGGACCCATTGATGCGATGTTTCCTGCGACCGCTCCCCGCTGGATCTGTAAAGCCGGACCCTTTGTAAAGCGAGTCGGCTTGCACGGCAGCGAAGTCAATACGGGGTCAACATGCAATGCGCTGGTCCGCCGGGAAAGCATTGAGCGGCTTGGTTTAAGGTTCCGGGAAGAGCTAGGGCGGTCGGGCGGCGAGGATACCGATTTTTTCGCCAGGCTTCATGCTTCCGGCGCGGTATTGCTGGCATCGGAAAACGCCAGACTTTATGAAGCCGTGCCGCCGGAACGCTTGCGTATCGGTCATTTATATAGGCGCTACATGAGAGGCGGCCAGACATACGCCAGCATTATCATTGCCCGTAGCCCTCTTGCATCGCGTATTCAAACTTACTTGATGGCCTTGATCAAGATACCGGTTTTTCTGGCGTTTACGGCGGTTTGTTTTCCGTTTCGTAAAGACCTGGCGCTTAAATGTGCGTTCAAGTTTTGGCTGAATACCGGCAAGTTTCGTCATGCCCTTGGACTGCAAATGTTCAGGTTGTATTAGTTTTTTACACTCAGGTACAGGAGACGGTGAAGGTGTTTGTTTTAGAAAAAAAGCATTCACCACGAAGGCACGAAGGCACGAAGGACATGAAGAAAAAATTATCGTTCCCACGCCGGAGCGCTCGTCGTTATACACAAATATTTCGCGAGATGCTGTTCCTTACCTGCGTTAGGCGGGAAACATGCTGGTAGCAGACCTTCCAGGTTTCAAAAAACTGGAAGGTCTAACTCGCGCAATGCTCAACGTAGCAACAGGTTTCCGGCCTGCGTCGAGATGTATATAACGACGAGCGCCGGAGCGTGGGAACGATAAAAAAAACGCAATATTAAAGAGATGTTATGAATAAAAATACCCTTCTAGTGAGTGAGCAACAAGCCAACCCTGATTCGCTTTCGATTGAAAGCCGCGGCGTGTTTGGTTTGAATGTTGCCGTGATGACGCGTGAGCAAGCGTTAGCCCTGCTTGAGTCCAGGCTCAAGCAGAGGATTCCGGTGCGATTGGCTTTTTTGAATGCCAATCTTGCCAACGTTGCCTATGAGGATATCCGGCTTCGAAACATGCTCAACCGGTTTTTACTGCTGAACGATGGATCGGGCGTCAACTTGGCCAGCAAACTGCTTTATCGGCAAGCGTTTCCCGACAACCTTAACGGTACGGATTTCACGCCGTATTTTCTCGACCGTTGCAACACGCCTTTGCGCATTTTTCTACTGGGCGCTAGCGCGGATGTGGCTAGCCGGTGTGCGGACGTTTTCGCTAAGCGTTGGCCCCGGCACATTGTCGTCGGCTATCAGCACGGTTTTTTTGCCAAAGCCGAAGAACAGCAGGTTATAGACAGGATAAGAGCCGCTAACCCTAGTCTTGTTCTTGTTGCGATGGGCAATGGCTTGCAAGAACGCTGGATCGAGCGATTGGTACCGGAAGTTGCATTGTCGGCATGGGGGGTTGGGGCGCTTTTTGATTTTCTTTGCAGTGAAGTTCAGCGGGCGCCGGTTTGGATGCGCCGGCTGGGTATTGAGTGGGTATACCGATTGTTGCAGGAGCCTGGAAGGATGTGGCGGAGATACGTGTTGGGTAATCCAAAATTTATTGTGCGCGTGTTGCGGGAATTTGGATTGAAGGTTTTTGGCGGATAGTCATAAAAAATGACGTCATACCATACTGAACAAATAGTGAAAATGAGGATTTATGATTAATGTTGCTGTAATTATCATCACCTATCGTCGCCCGCAGGGCTTGATTCGGGTTCTGGAAGGGTTGGATCGACAACAATGCCATGATCAATCGCGCAGTTTCCGCGTGACTGCAATCGTTGTCGATAATGACAAGGACGCTTCGGCTAAAGCCGGTATAGAACGCTTCCAATTAAACAGTGCGCTGCCTGTTCGCTATATCCACGAGCCAACTCAAGGCATTCCCATTGCACGCAATACCGGCATTGCCGCGGTGCCGGACGATGCCGAGTTCTGTTGCTTCATCGATGACGATGAGTGGCCGGGCGAGACTTGGCTTGACGAATTGCTGAAAACGCAACGCGCCACCGGTGCGGATTGTGTGCTGGGCGCGGTCATTCCTGTCTACCCGGAATCGGCTTCGCAGTGGTTAGTTAAAAGCCGGGTTTTTGACAGCTGGCAATTTGCCGATCAAGCGCGGTTGAAGGAGGCGGCCACTAATAATGTATTGATTTCGAGCGCCTTTATCCGCAAGACCCGGCATCGTTTCGACGAACGCATGCGCATGACCGGAGGCTCCGACTTTATGTTTTTCCGCCAGGCCGTTGCTTTGGGCATGCGTATCGTATGGTCGGCCGGCGCGCCTGTGTATGAGGAGGTTCCGGTGAGCCGATTGAAGTTGAGATGGATCGTTCAGCGGCAGTATCGGCTGGGAAATACTTTTTCAGTGACTGAGCGGCTCGACGGCACGGCGCTGAGCTTGGCTAAGCTGGTCGCGGTGAAAGGCTTCATGCGGATGGGCTTCGGGGTTGCCATGTTGCCGGGGTTACTGTTTTCACCCTATTACGGGATGCGCGCGATTACGCATATTCTTCGGGGCGCAGGAACGGTTGCCGGCGCTTTCGGTCATGCGCATCAGGAGTATTCGCCGGTAAATGTCGCCTTGGATCGCTCGGCACAGCCTTCGAAATAATAGCAGGAGTGCAGGCTTTGCCTGCAAGCGCAAGCGAAGCTTGCACTCCTGCTGCATAGGGCGCGAGTTGTGCAAATTATTTCATCCTCATTGCTTAATTAAATACAACGAATTTATTCGGGAGCTGTCGACATGTTCAAATCGATCATATTTATTCTAATCCAGGCTTACTGGCTCTTTTCCACAGTTGCTATAGCAGCTGTGTGCGCGGTACCACCGGAGCGTGGCATCAATCTGGCAGGCGCCGAGTTTGGTCCCAGCAAGATTCCAGGCACTGTCAACTACGATTATAGATTTCCCACTGCGGCCAAGATTCAGTATTACGACGGAGCCGGGTTCAATGCGGTGCGTTTGCCTTTCATTTGGGAACGGCTCCAGCCTGTGCTGTACGGCGAACTGGACCCTGCCTATCTGGCGTTGATCATCAAATTTCTGGACGATGCATCCTTAAGCAGCCAGCGTGTGGTGCTGGATTTACATAACTATGGCCGCTACCGTGGCAATGTTGTCGGTACAGAGGCTGTTCCGGCGCAGGCATTCAGCGACGTGTGGAAACGGCTAGCCCAAGCGCTGGGCAATCACCGTGCATTACTGGCCTATGGCCTGATGAACGAGCCTCACGATACCGGAGGGCTTTGGCATCAGGTAGCCCAGGCCGGTGTCGACGGTATCAGGATGATTGATTCTTCCCATTATATTTATGTGGCAGGGGATGGCTGGAGTAATGCTCATCGCTGGTCCAGCGTTAATCCCACGCCCTTTGTTACCGATCCCAGTGGGTTGGCGGTGTATGAAGCTCATGTCTATTTTGATGCCGATTATTCGGGTCGTTATTTGACCGCTCTTGACGATAGCGTTGATTTGCCGCTCCTTGTAGAACAGCGTTTGAAACCTTTTACCGATTGGCTCGCAAAATATGGGCAGCGTGGTGTGATCGGCGAGTGGGGCGTACCAGGGAATGATCCGGGGTGGTTGCTTGCGTTGGATAAATTTTTGGATGTGGCCGACCGGAATTGTTTGGGCTGGTTTTATTGGGCCGGCGGCATGTGGTGGTCGGATGCCTATGTGCTGTCGCTAGAGCCGATTAATGGCGTTGACCGTCCCCAGATGCAACGAATTCGGCAAAGATTGCAGTGAAAAAATTGAACGATTACTTTTTGAGTAGATATTTTTAGGAACGTTGTGAACGATATTTTAATTCAACACGCTGTAGCCAAAAAAGCCGCTCCACGTTATGCATCGCTGGATCTGTTAAGGGGGATTGCCGCAATCTGCGTTCTGCTTTATCACACCGACTTTCTTTTCGATGCCAGGGGAATCATCCTGCCCAAAGCTTATTTGTGCGTGGATTTTTTCTTTGCTCTTAGCGGCTTTGTGATCGCGGCTAATTACTCATTGGAGGCTAGGCCTAAAATATTCTTCAGTCAGTTTTTAATCGCTCGATTGGCGCGCTTGTGGCCTTTGTTGGCGGCCTCAGTGTCCGTTGGCGTTCTGGTGATGGGAGCAAAGCTTTATCAAGACTTTCACTATTTCGATACGCTTCCCCTGATTGGTTCGGCGGTTTTTAACGGCTTAATGTTGCCCAGTTTTTTTCAGCCTTATTCAATCGATAGGCTGTATATTTTTAATGGCGCGGCGTGGTCGATATTTTTTGAGTTGATGATAAATATTGTTTATTTTGTTTTTTTCCGTAGGCTGCTCAATAAATATTTGCTGATCGTGCTTTTGCTTTCGTGGTGCGCTTTGTTTTTGAGCGCATTTTCAAACCACGGCCTGGATGTCGGTTGGTCGAGCCAAAATTTTATTTATGGTTTTGCCAGGGTGTTTTACTCCTTTATTCTCGGATTAGTGATTTTTAGCGGCAGGGTATTCGAGCGATTCAGGGTTTCGGCCTTTTGGCTTGTTTCGATGGCGGTTTTGTTTGTTGCTACGTTGCAATTGGACTGGGGCTGGATTTACGACCTCATCGTCATAACGCTGGTTTTTCCGGTGATTCTTATCGTCAGCGTTAACTCTAATGTGGTCGGCAAAACTAAAGCACTTGCTCAATTTATCGGCGATATATCTTACTCAGTCTATCTGTTGCAAACGCCGTTTATTATTTTATTTTCCGGTTTGTCCGTGGTTCTTTTGGGAACGAAGATTGGCGTATTTACTCCGACCGCAGGCTATGTTTTTTTAATGCTATTTATTCCGTGTTGTTATTTTTGCTGGCGGTATTTTGAAATGCCATCGCAATGGGCTATCAAAGCGGTTTTTATCAACTCAAGGAAATAGGATTTCCAATGGAACACGGATAACACGGATTAAACGGATAAACACGGATTTAAAAGCGCAAACGAACTAAAAATCCGTGTAAATCCGTCCTATCCGTATCATCCGTGTTCCATTTCTCTTTTTTCAATTAATTAAAATTTAAGGACGTAGTAATGAAAGTAACGGTATTTGGTTCCGGCTATGTAGGTTTAGTCACAGGCGTTTGTTTAGCCGAGGCTGGGAATGATGTGGTTTGTATCGATGTTGACCAGGACAAAATCGACAACCTGAAAAAAGGCATCATCCCCATTTATGAACCCGGTTTAGAAACGTTGGTCATAGAAAATCAGCAGGCCGGCCGGATAAAATTCACCACTGATATACAAGAAGCCGTCAGTCATGGCGTTTTTCAGTTCATCGCCGTAGGGACTCCTCCCGATGAAGACGGCGCGGCGGATTTGCAATATGTTTTAGCGGTCGCTAAATCGATTGCCGAACATATGACCGAATATCGTATTGTCGTCGATAAATCGACGGTACCTGTCGGTACTGCCGATAAAGTGAAGGAAGTCATGCTTCAAATCCAGGAACAACGCGGCGCTAATATTGATTTCGATGTGGTCTCAAATCCTGAGTTTTTAAAAGAAGGCGCTGCGATTACCGACTTTATGAAGCCTGACAGAATTGTTGTCGGCACGGATAACCCAAGAACGGCGGAATTGTTAAAAGCGCTTTATGCGCCATTTAATCGTAATCACGATAGAGTCATTGTGATGGACATCCGTTCGGCCGAACTCACCAAGTATGCGGCTAATGCAATGCTGGCGACCAAAATTAGTTTTATGAATGAACTTGCCAATCTGGCTGAATTGTTAGGCGCGGATATCGAACATGTCAGAACCGGCATCGGTTCCGATTCACGCATAGGTTATTCTTTTATCTATCCCGGCTGCGGTTACGGCGGTTCTTGTTTTCCTAAGGATGTCAAAGCCCTGGAGCGTACTGCAAAACAGGTTGGCTATAACGCGGAATTACTCAATGCCGTCGAAAATGTTAATGACCGCCAGAAACAAGTGATTGTTAATAAAGTGCTGCAACATTATAACGGCGATGTTAAAGATAAAGTTTTTGCACTTTGGGGGCTGGCGTTTAAGCCTAAAACGGACGATATGAGGGAAGCGCCAAGCCGCATTATATTGGAAGCATTAATTAATGCGGGGGCAAGCATTCAAGCTTTCGATCCGGAAGCGATGGCGGAAGCAAAACGGATTTACGGCAACAAGCCCGGTTTGAGTCTGGCTAAAACAGCCGATGAAGCGTTACAGGGCGCGGATGCCTTAATCATTGTGACGGAATGGAAAAACTTTTGGAGTCCCGATTTTGACCATCTGAAGAATAACTTGAAAGATAGCGTGATTTTTGACGGCAGAAACCTGTATCAGCCCGAATTGCTTAAAAAACAAGGCATTGCTTATTATGGGATCGGCCGGTCGAATAATTGATTTGGGGTAACTACTCAGCGAACATACTGACGACGATTAATAGAACACGGATGACGCGGATTGGACGGATTTGCGCGGATTTTTATCCGTGTTTATCAGCCTAATCCGCGTCATCCGTCGACTGCATGGATGCAGGAGGTAGAGCAATGCAGGAGCAATTGCCGAGTTCCATTTTTCTATGTGGTGAATAGTTACGTTATTTTTTGCCAAATCCTAACGTTACTCAAAACATTGCCTTGGTCTATGTGATTTACCGTACCGACTGCGTTCGGTTTCGTGAGTATTGTTTACTCTTGAGTGAGAAGATCTCATTCATTCGGATAATCGGGCTGTAGCGATCGTTATCAAGATGGTCTTAAGCGCCCTTTTAATATCGTTTCTGATAGGAGATGAACATGAACTTTGAAGAACGCGATACCTACGGTATCTATAAAGACCGAGACAATGAAGGTCCCGGCCCACGGCTGATGGGGGCCGATACCCTTCTCGGCAATGACGTTTACAATGAAAATGAAGAGGATTTGGGCGATGTTAAGGAAATCATGTTGGATATGACTAACGGCCAAGTCGCTTATGCGGTGTTGTCCAGCGGCGGCTTCCTCGGCATGGGAGAAAGGCTGTTTGCGGTGCCTTGGGACGCATTAAAGCTCGATACCGCGAATAAGCGCTTCATACTGAACGTAGACAAAGCGCGTCTCGAAAATGCACCGGGATTCGACAAGGATCACTGGCCCGATATGGCGGACCAGACCTGGAAAGATGAAATCGAGGCTTTCTACCAAAATATTCGGGAAACCGAAGTTCAGCGCGCTTTAATTTAATGGCCAAATACGACAGCTAAAGCGCCGACGCAGGGCAAGGTCTTTACGGATTTTTAAGAATATTTTCTTAACTCAGCATTCCAGCAAAGGAGATCATCATGCAAAACATAAGCAAAACAAACGACATTGGCGGATCGGTTACCGGAAACCTTAGCAGCAGGAAGCTTACGATGCCGAAATTGTTAGGGCTGTCCGCCTTAATTTTGACCGCAGGCCTGACGGCGGCCGGAACTGCCGGGGCCGAACAAAGCACTGCGATGACGCTCGCGGCCAAGTCGGACGTTGAGGATACCGGACGCAATGTGCGTGACAAGGACAACAAAACCGTCACGCCGCAAAAACAAAAATCAACGCGTGGCGATCTCAAAATTACCTCGGCCATTCGCAAAGCTATCGTTAAGCAAAAATCATTGTCGGTCAATGCGCACAACGTCAAGATCATTACCCGTAACGGTATGGTAACGCTGCGCGGCCCTGTCGAAAATTCCGCGGAAAAAACCGAACTGCAAGCGATCGCCGAAAAAGTAAAAGGCGTGACGCAGGTTGATAATCAACTCGAACCCAAAACGCCTTAATCGGCAATAGGAGATAAGTCATGAAGGCAGCAAAAGCGCTAGGCGAAAGAGGAGAGCAATTAAGACATGCCGAACAGAAACTCATGAAGGAGTACTGCGGTTACGTCAGCAAGCATCCTATGACATCCGTGGGTATTGCGGTCGCGGCCGGTTTTGTGCTGAGCCGCTTGTTGAGCGACTGAGCGGACTGTAACCCGGACCGATCCAATATCCTGCGCTAATACGGCAATTTATTCACCCTATGTGCGCCATCGTACAGATATAAAACAGTGCCTCCGACGATAATTTGCCGAATTTAAATCGATACGGAGACTCATCATGAACATTCCTGCTACCGACGAACTTGCGCACTATGCATTAGGGATTGTGGAAGTCTCTCCCGTGCGGTTCGTGCCTCACCGCACGCTACGGGCTTAACAAGCGTGGAAGGCTTTCGCGTAGGGCGCGCCGTGCGCGCCTTGGGAGTTTGGAGACCGGCAGAATTTAACTTTTGTCCAGATGTAGGCCGGAATAAGCCCGCCCGGCGTCAGCCAGGGTGGGCGTTTCCGGCAATCGGAGCGCCGGAAACGCCAGTCCTGCGCTTAACGCGCGGACAGGCTTATTCCGGCCTACATGATTTTTTATCTATGTAAATCTGTGGCTGACTGATCGCCGCCGCTTCAACCAATACCTAAAGGAGACTTCCATGACAACGCCTGAGAAACCGATTGACGTCAGTCCAACCGGCCTTGAGCCGTCGCCTGCCGACGCTAACCGTTCCGATCAGACCGCGGAGGTTCTCGCTCAGGAGCCGGGTGAAGCCCTGACCACTAATCAGGGATTACTGATTAGCGATAACCAGAATTCCTTACGTGCCGGTTACCGCGGCCCAACGTTGCTGGAAGATCATATCCTGCGGGAAAAGATCATGCATTTCGACCATGAGCGTATCCCCGAACGTGTGGTGCATGCGCGCGGAGCCGGCGCGCATGGCGTGTTCGAAGTGTACGAATCGATGAGCGAATATACGACGGCCGATTTTCTGCAAGATCCGGGGACTAAAACGCCGGTATTCGTGCGTTTTTCCACCGTAGCCGGTTCTCGCGGATCAGCCGATACCGCTCGCGATGTGCGCGGGTTCGCGGTTAAGTTCTACACCGAAGACGGCAATTTCGATTTGGTCGGCAACAATATCCCGGTATTCTTCATTCAAGACGCGATTAAATTTCCCGACCTGGTGCATGCGCTCAAGCCGGAGCCTCATCATGAAATTCCGCAAGCCTCATCGGCGCACGACACTTTTTGGGATTTCATTTCGCTGATGCCGGAATCGGCGCATATGATCATGTGGTTAATGTCGGACCGCGCTATTCCCCGAAGCTTTGCGACGATGGAAGGTTTCGGCGTGCATACGTTTCGCTTTATTAACGAGTCCCGCGAGTCCTGTTTCGTTAAATTCCATTGGAAGCCGGTGCTCGGCGTCCATTCCCTGGTCTGGGACGAAGCGGTCAAGCTGGCCGGTAAGGATCCCGATTTTCATCGCCGCGATTTATGGGACGCCATCAATCGGGGCCAATACCCGGAATGGGAACTCGGCGTGCAAATAGTGCCGGAAGAAGACGAGTACCAGCTCGGCTTCGACCTGCTCGACGCGACCAAACTGATTCCCGAATTAATGGTGCCGGTACAAATCATCGGCAAGCTGACGCTGAACCGTAATCCCGATAATTTCTTTGCCGAGACCGAACAGGTGGCTTTTCATCCCGGCAATATCGTACCGGGCATTGATTTCACCGATGACCCTTTATTGCAGGGGCGGCTGTTTTCTTATACCGATACCCAGCTTTCCCGCCTGGGTAGTCCTAATTTTCACGAAATACCGATCAATTTCCCAATCGCCTCGGTAGACAATAACCAGCGCGACGGCCATATGCGCGAGACCATCGTCAAGGGCAGGGTGAGTTATGAACCCAACTCGCTGGGCGGCGGCTATCCGATGCAACAACCTGTGGAACACGGCGGTTTTGCCAGTTATGGGAAGCCGGTGGACGGCGAAAAGGTACGCATGCGTAGCAGCAGTTTTGCCGATCATTTCTCGCAAGCGGCGTTATTTTGGCGCAGTCAGTCGGCATGGGAAAAGGGCCACATCGTGTCGGCGCTCTGTTTTGAGTTAGGTAAAGTCGAAGTCGATACCGTGCGGGAGCGTGTAATCTCGATGCTGGCCCGGATCGATAAGTTTCTCGCTTATCGTGTTGCCGAAGGTTTGGGCATGGCTGTTTCTATGCCTGCCGAGGATGCGGAGGAAGCTCCCGGTACCGATCAACCCGATACGGAGCCGGCGCTGAGCATGGCAAACACTCGCAAAGATTCCATCCTGGGGCGCAAGATTGCTGTGCTGGTTGCCGACAACGCAGACGAAGCGTCAATCGATGCGGTGCGCGAGGCATTACAGGCCGGCGGCGCAATTATTAAGTTCATCGCCCCGCGTCTGGGCGAGGTCAAAAACAGTGAAAAAGAATTTATCAAAGTAAACCACAGCCTGGCGACGGTAGGATCGGTCATGTTCGACGCGGTTTTCATTCCGGGAGGGCAGCAAAGTGTCCAAACCCTGTGCGCGAATGCCGATGCGGTACTTTTTGTTAAGGAGGCCTATAAGCATGGCAAAGCTATCGCCGCGGCTAATGAAGGCGTGCGGCTGATAGCTAAAGCGGCGCGTTCGGCGGGTATAGAGGGAGGCGCGTTTAAAGGGCCGGGCGTTATTACCTCGTCGTCTGAAACGGTTAATGACGCTTTCGTGCAAAACTTTATTGCGGCTATCGCGCTGCATCGTTTTACCGAACGTCCCGATATGGATGCGATTGTGGCATAGGGGTTACTTTTATTGTTCCCACGCCGGAGCATGGAAACTATGTAAAAAAGCATTCACCACGAAGACACGAAGGACACGAAGTTTTTAATGTACCGAATTTAAACGATTATTTTTCTTCGTGATCTTCGTGCCTTTGTGGTGAATAGGCTTTTAAACTGATTGTGCTAGTTCCCAAGCTCCAGCTTGGGAATTCAGTGTAGGAAGCTCTAGCTTCCCGTCTCGCAAAGCTGGAGCTTTGCTCACTGGGTTCCCAAGCAGGAGCTTGGGAACCAGCGTATCTCTTAACTTTATGGCAGTGATGCCGGAGCGTGGTAACTATGTAATCCATGTAGGACACGCCGTGCGCGCCCTAAGCTTCCAAGGCGCGCACGGCACGCTCTCCGGCAGATCTCCAATGCGCAGAACAAGGGAGAGAATATTTTTAAAGATAAATTTTCACCATAAAGGAGGAGCAAAATGTCGGATTACAATAACCGGGAGTTAAAAATGAAGCCGATCAGCGGGACTTTTATCAAAGGTTTGATCGCTATTATCCCTATTACCCTGACGCTATATTTGCTGTTCTGGCTGGCCGGCGCTACGGAATTCGCACTGGGCGAAATCTTCAAGTTTTTCTTCCCCGATAGTTGGTATATCAAAGGCATGGGCTTTGTCTTGGGGCTTGCGGTGGTGTTCTTTTTCGGGAGCTTTCTTGAATCTAAGACTTTCCGCCGGCTGTTTCATATCTTTGAAGAACTTGTCATCCAGATTCCCCTGGTTAAAAGTATCTATACGGCGATACGCGATATCAGTTTGTTGTTTTCCAGCGACCAAAAAGGCAAGTTTAAACAAGTCGTTTTGGTCAAGGCCGCTCCCGGCAACAGCCAACAGATAGGTTTTATTACGGTGTCGAATTCTGACGAGGCTTCACCCTCGTTTATTGCAGAAGACCAGGTTGCCGTATTTTTGCCGTTCAGTTATCAGCTGGGCGGCTACACCGTCATTATGCCCAGGGAAAATGTCGTGGAAATAGATATGTCTGTTGAAGACGCGCTACGTTTTATCGCGACCGCCGGCGTTGTCGGCAATGTTAATGACAAAAAAGTTTAAGATTGAAGGCGTTGAATTTCATTCCATGGACAGGTCTGCGACACAATGCGTATCGAAGAAAAGATAGCCTTTCTCCGGCAGCCGGATATTTACCAGGACAGGCCGAAGCGCGTGGACGTCATCGAAACGCATATGTCCTGGGTCTTCCTGACCGACAGTCTTGCCTACAAACTAAAGAAACCGGTCCGCTATGAATTCCTGGACTTCAGCACCGTGGAAGCCAGGCAAAAAGACTGTGAATGGGAAGTCAGCCTCAACCGGCGCTTAGCCGGGCAGGTTTATCTCGGCGTCGTGCCGCTCACCGTGCAAGAAAACGGCGATTTGCAGTTGGCTGGCGAAGGCTCTGTGGTGGATTGGCTGGTGCAGATGCGCCGCCTGCCTGCCGATTGCATGCTCGATGCCTTAATCCGCAAAGGAACGGTCGATGCCGGCGACGTGCAAAAACTCGGACAAGTATTGACCGGTTTCTATCGGCATTCCGCGCCTTTACTGATCAGTCCGGCCGAGTACCTGCGCCGCTTCGAGAAAGACATTCAGAATAATCAGGCCGGTTTGAGCGATAACCGTTATGCGTTATCCAAGGTGCAGGTGGATCGTCTCTCGGCAGCGCAACGGCAATTTTTGGCGGAACAGGGGCGTCTTCTTGAACAGCGTGCGTTGGATCGGCGCATCATCGATGCCCATGGCGACCTCAGGCCCCAGCACATCTGCTTGACCGCGCCGCCGGTGATTATTGATTGCCTGGAATTTAACCGGGATTTTCGCATCCTCGACCCGGTGGACGAACTGGCTTATTTGTCGATGGAATGCGAGCGCCTTGGCGCGGTTCATATTGGCGAGGCGATTTTAGCTTGCTACAGCGAAGCAACGGGCGATGCTTGTCCTATTGAGCTGATAAGATTTTACAAGGCTTTTCGCGCCTGCTTGCGCGCCAAAATTTCGGTATGGCATATCGCGGATCACCAAGTGCTCGATCATCGGCGTTGGCTCCGACTCGCGCAAACTTATCTGGATTTGGCCGAGCGGTATTTATATCACGGGTAATGGCAGGTTAGGCAGACCTTCCAGGTTTTTACTGGAGCCGCTCCCGGCGGCTCCAGCACTTCCGCCATCCATGGCAGTCGTAAAACCTGGAAGGTCTAACGAGCAACGTTCTGAACAGCGCATTATTCTCCCAAAAGATCCACGATCGAACCGCCGTTATGGATACGCCGGATAGCGCTCGCAAACAACGGCGCGATGTCCAACACGGTCAGCCGGTTGCGCACGAGTTCCGGATCAAGCCGGAACGGCGGCAGCGTGTTGGTAACCACAAGGCTATCCAGCGCAGGATCGGCCACGACTTGGTCGGCCTGGCCGACGAAAATACCGTGAGAGGCGGCAGCGTGAACGCTTTGCGCCCCTTGCGCCCGGCAAGCATGCGCAGTTCGCGAGAGGGTGCCGCCGGTGCTGATCATGTCGTCGATGATGATGGCGGTTTTGCCTTTTACCTCGCCGACCAAGGCTTCGCCGCTGACGATCCCGGCGCTACGCTGTTTTTCCATGAAGGCGCTGCCTATCGGCCTGTTCAGGCGTCGGCTCAAGGCTTCACGGAACTGCTCGGCCCGTTTGACGCCGCCAACGTCGGGCGAGACCACGACCACCTCAATATCTTGCATCCAGCCGGCAAAATGTTCGACAAACAAGTTCTTGGCTTCCAGATGATCCGTCGGGCAGCGAAAAGCATTTTGAAACGCGGCGAGGTTATGCACATCAAGGGTTATCACCCGATCGGCGCCGACGGCCTCCAGCAGTTGCGCCAGATAGCGGGTAGTGACCGGATCGCGGGACTTGGTTTTCCTGTCCTTGCGCGCGTAACCCAGGTAGGGCAGCACCGCGGTCACCGATTGCGCCGACGCATCTTTTAGCGTACCGATGAAAAACAGCAGGCGGCAAAGTTTGTCGTTGACGCTTAAGCCGGGTTCGCTGTACAGCGATTGGATTATGAACGCTTCGCAGCCGCGCACGTTTTCCAGCGGACGCGTTTTATGTTCGCCGTCTTCGAACTCTCTTTCTTCAACAGCACCCAGAGGTAACTCAAGAGCGGCGGCGATGTTTGCCCCCAGCGCCCGGCTTTCACTTAGCGCAAACAGCCGAAGGCTCATAATTCGGAAAAATAGTGCAGGAACCAGTCGCGGGCGAGATTGGCGACCTGTTCCAATTTGCCTGCTTCTTCGAACAGGTGGGTGGCGCCGGGAATGATCTCCAGACGATGTTCAACCGACAGTTGCGCGGCTGCTTGCCGGTTGAGTTCAATCACGACATCGTCTTCTCCGCCGACAATCAATAATGTAGGCGCCTTGACTTGGGCAAGATGTTCGGCGGCCAGATCGGGCCGGCCGCCGCGCGACACCACGGCAACTACTTTTTCGCCGCGCGCGGCGGCATTCAGTGCCGCGGCCGCGCCGGTGCTGGCCCCGAACAAGCCGACCGGAAGCGCGGCGGTGGCTCTTTTTTGCCCCGCCCAATCGATTGCGCCGCTCAGCCTGTGGGTCAGCAAGTTTATATCGAAGCGAAATTCGCGGGTATATTGGTCGATGATGTCTTCTTCCGGTCTCAACAAATCGAACAGTAATGTGGCGATTCCGGCTTCGTTCAGGGTTTCGGCGACGAAACGATTGCGCCGGCTGAACCGGCTGCTGCCGCTGCCGTGCGCGAATACGACAAGGCCCAGAGCAGGTTCGGGAACGGCGAGAAAACCGGCAAGAGACAGGCCTTCAAAGGCTACGCTGACATCGATCGAAACCGGGGCGGCGAAATTAATCATGGCTTTTTACTGCTTTTAGGGCGGTGGGAGCATGCCTGGCCCAGGCGTATGCCAGCAGGGACTTGACTTCATCGTCATCGGTTTGCGGAAAGTCCTGGTACCAGTAGCCGACAGCCGAAAATGGCTCGGGCGTTGCCAGACAGATCACTTCATCGGCTTCCTGTTGCAGCCGCTGCACCGTTTCGGGCGGGGCCACGGGTACGGCGACCACGATAGCGGCGGGCTTTCGCTGCCTCAGCGCGGACACGGCGGCCAGCATGCTTGCTCCGGTAGCCAAGCCGTCGTCTACCAGAATTGCGCAGCAATTTTCTATTTTGGGAAGCGGCTGCCTGCCTCGATACGAGCGTTCGCGCCGTTCCAATTCTTGCCGCTCTGTGGCGACGGCATCGTCAATATCGTTTTTGCCGATGTCGAGCGCCGTTACTATGTCGGAATTCAGCACGCAGACGCCGCCGCTGGCGATTGCGCCCATCGCCAATTCCTCCTGTCCCGGCGTTCCCAGTTTGCGCACCAGCATGATGTCCAGCGGTACGTCGATAATCCGCGCGACTTCGAAGCCTACCGGAACGCCGCCACGGGGCAGGGCGAGGACGATCACATCGCGACGCTTTGCATAGCCGGACAATGCCTGTCCGAGCAAGCGTCCGGCCTGGATTCGGTTTTTAAATGGTAGTTTCAAGACGGTTTTCTTGTTCATACGCATCGTATCGATTCCTGTAAGATTTTTAATGAATCATATGCCGAGCTATTCGTTTGTTGAATACTTATAAATACTTATGCCATTAGCAAATGTCCGGCGGATCCGATGTTATTGGTTTATAAACGTATGTTGTTGGGCGATTTTATAAAGTAAGCTTGGTATAGCATGCCGGATGAGGAAGTTCCAAAAGCCGTCCACCGGGAGACATCAAATGATTTCAGATAAGAACCTTTCATCTCAGGAAACTTCTGACGATAGCCGAACGATTACGCTGTTCCTATGCGGCGATGTGATGACCGGCCGGGGCATCGACGGTATGGGAACCAAAGGCGGAAGCGGAACAGGCACTGATGTAAACGGTAACGCAGGCTGTTTCATATGGGGGGGAACTTTAAAAGCATGTAAGTAGTGATACGGATGTTTTGATTTTATTAATCTGATATAAATTTTCAAGTTCGAATATATTGATATCGAACTATCCGAAACAGGAAATACTGCATGCACGCTCGTCATTAGTCATCAGATGTTGCCTGATCCCATCATTCAAAAATCGATTCACTATTTGAAGAGGAGAAATCAACATGAAAATGCCAACGATCGACAAAGTATTGGTAGCCGAAGCTCTGGTCGGCGAAGGAAACGAATTAGCCCATGTCGATCTGGTCATGGGGCCGCGCGGCAGTGCTGCCGAAATCGCGTTTTGTATTACATTGACTAACCAGAAACGGGGCGATAACTCCTTACTGGCGCTGGTTGCTCCCAACCTTATGGCCAAGCCTAATACGGTCATGTTCAACAAGGTCGAAATCAAGAACGAGAAACAGGCAACTCAAATGTTCGGCCCGGCGGAACGCGGTGTCGCCAAGGCGGTGGTCGATAGCGTTAAGGAGGGGGTAATACCTTTGGAAGAGGCCAACGATATATTCATCTGCGTAGGCGTTTTTATTCATTGGGATGCGATGGATAACGGCAAAATCCAGGATTGGAATTATGAGGCTATTAAGCTGGCGATTAAACGCGCTGTCGCGGGAGAGCCGTCGCCCAATGAAGTGATTGCCCAAGAAGACGTAAAGCATCACCCGTTCGCGGCGCACGATTGAGAAGTTAGGCACGAGTAGAAGCCATCATGAACACTGCAAGACTAGAGGGTTTACGTGCAAACGAAGACCCTTTTTTGCTATCTGGTACTTGAGTAATATCGATGGAGGGCAGGGGATTTCATAAATTCGCCGGCACAGGTTTCAATTATTTGATCTTTATTCGGTATTTTGCCCGTTGACCGGTATCGGGATTGTCCATTAGCCGCTCAATTTATACTTTAAACGGCCAGGTTTTTTGTAGGGTGGATAAGCGTAGCGCATCCACCGGAGTGCGCATCAATGGTGGATGCGCTAAATTGTAAAAACTGAAGCAGAGTAGAACCGGCGATGAATCGGCACTGTGGAATCCGGTATTGGCGTGCTTCATTGCTTTCAGCGCCGATGTAATCGATACCTATAAAAAACCACGAAGATCATGACCGATGAGCCATGAAACTCCGTGGTAAATTACTGTCTCCGATAGCCGTTATTTTTCTACTTTAATCGCCAGAAATACGGGACTGCCTTGACGCTGTATCAAAACAGCGACGGACTTACCGGCCGGAAGCTTTTTGACGATTTTGTCAAAATCGGCCGCATCGTGAATGACTTCGTTCTGAATGCGTAAAATGACATCGCCACGCTGAATTCCTGCATCCTTGGCCGTACCTTTCGCAACATCCTGGACTAACACGCCGTTTTTAGCCACTTGCAAAGTTTCTCTTTGCTGATCGGTTAAATCGATGACGCTGATTCCCAGCCGGTTATGAGGAAGTTTCGGTGTTGCCGGTGTTTTAGATTCCGCCGATTTATCAACTTCATCCGGCAACAGCCCTACTTTAAAGTCGATGGTTTTGGTCTCGCCTTGTCTGATGATTTTTAATGTGGCTTTGTTATTGACCGGAGTAATGCCGACCATGGGCGGTAAATCTCCGGAGGATTCAATCGGCTGGTCATTAAATTCGGTAATGATGTCGCCGATCTGCAAGCCGGCTTTTTCGGCGGGACTGTTAGGCAGTATTTTGGAAACCAATGCCCCTTGCGGTTTTTTCATGCCGAACGATTCGGCCAGTTCTCTTGTTACGTCTTGTATCTGGACGCCCAGCCAGCCGTGCGCCGCTTTACCGGTGGTTTTTATTTGATCGACGACATTCATTACCACATCCATCGGGATGGCGAATGACAAGCCCATAAAACCGCCGGTACGGCTGTAAATCTGTGAGTTGATGCCAACCACTTTGCCTTCCATATTAAACAGCGGCCCGCCTGAATTGCCGGGATTTATGGCGACGTCCGTTTGTATAAACGGCACGTAATTTCCGCCGGGCAAGCTACGTCCTTTGGCGCTGACTATGCCTGCGGTCACCGATTGTTCAAAGCCGAAAGGCGAGCCTATCGCCAGAACCCACTCGCCGACCTGTAGTTTGTTCGGATCGCCAATAGTCACTGCGGGCAAATCTTTAGCATCGACTTTTAATAGTGCAACATCGGTACGCGCATCGGAACCGATCGCTTTGGCTAACAGTTCCCGGCGGTCGGATAATTTGACCACGATTTCATCGGCATCTTTTACTACGTGGCTATTGGTTAAGATGTAACCGTCCGATGAAATGATAAAGCCCGAGCCTAGTGAGGTCGTGTCTCTTGGCACATTGCCGCCCTGTTCCTCCAGGAAGCGTTTAAAAAACTCTTCCATTTCAGGCGGCATGCCTTCCGGCAGCTGCGGTTGTCCGGGGGCGTTTTCAGCCTCGGGCGGCGCTTTTTGCGTGGTGCTGATGTTGACTACGGCAACGCCGTTGGTTTTTACCATCTCGGTAAAATCCGGTAATTGCGCTAATACGTTCTGACTAAACAAAACGATTAGAAAAAAACACCATCTAACTTTTTTGATCATAAAAACCTCCATTTAATACCATTAATAAAATAATTTATGCTAAGAATAACAATCGGGATAATAGGGGTAGCTTTGCGGAAAAGTTTGCTTTGTCTTAAGGCTGGAACACTTGCTGGTAGTGATAGTAACAAAGATAAAATGAATCCGGATAGCAATATAAAAAATTGCTATCACACTAAAAAGCTTTATTATCCATCAATTGCAACTAAGCGTGTTAATGCAATAAATTTTCTTTTAATTTGAACTGTTGACTCCCTTTATCTAAATGTCTTATTCCCAAAATTACGATGTTCTTATTATTGGCAGCGGCGGCGCGGGCCTAAGTTTAGCGCTTAAGCTGGCCGATCATTCAATGCGCATTGCCGTGCTGTCGAAATTCGCCTTGACTACGGGTAGCACTTATTATGCGCAAGGCGGCATATCCGCGGTTTTCGGCGCAGACGATTCCATTGAGTCGCATATTGAGGACACGCTGGATGCCGGTGCGGGACTTTGCGATCCCGAAATTGTCAGATTGACGGTGACGCACGGTAAAAGCTCGATAGATTGGCTGAGGCAACAAGGCGTGGCGTTTACCGAGGAGCAGACCGAATCCGGGGAAATACAACTGCATTTAAACCGGGAAGGCGGACATTCTCACCGCCGCATCGTGCATACGGCCGATGCAACGGGTAAAGCGGTATCTTTATCGCTGATCGAACGCGCCCAGGAACACGACAATATCGAATTGTTCGAACATCATAATGTGGTGGAGTTAATTACCAGCGCCAAGGACAAGGAGAAGCGGATTTTGGGCGCTTATGTGCTCGATTCAAAAAAACAGCAGGTCAAGACCATAGCGGCGCGCGTCGTGGTTTTGGCAACCGGGGGCGCAAGCAAGGCTTATCTTTACAGCACCAATCCGCAAAGCTCGACCGGCGATGGCATTGCCTTGGCTTGGCGCGCCGGTTGCCGGGTCAGCAATATGGAATTCATGCAATTCCATCCGACCTGTCTTTATCATCCGCATGCGCACTCTTTCCTGATTAGTGAAGCGGTAAGAGGCGAGGGCGGCAAGTTGATTCTGCCGGACGGTTCGCCTTTCATGCACAACTTCGATCCGAGGGAGGAACTGGCGCCTCGCGATATTGTTGCCCGCGCCATCGACCATGAAATGAAAAAACGCGGCATAGACTGTGTTTATCTGGACATTAGTCATAAATCGGAGCAGTTCATCAAAGAACATTTTCCTAATATTTACCAGCAGTGTCTTGAGTTTGACATCGACATCACTAAACAGCCTATTCCCGTCGTTCCGGCTGCGCATTACACCTGCGGCGGCGTGTTAACCGACAGTTATGCGCGTACTGACATCGCCAATCTCTATGCAATCGGCGAAGTCGCCTGTACCGGGTTGCACGGCGCCAATCGCATGGCCAGCAATTCGCTGCTGGAATGCCTGGTATTCGCGGAACGGGCCAGCGAGGATATATTGGAGAAATTTCCGGGCATCTTGCCGCCGCCGGAACTTCCTGAATGGGATGAGTCGAAGGTCAGCGATTCGGATGAAGAGGTGGTGGTTTCCCATAACTGGGAAGAGCTGCGCCGTTTTATGTGGGACTATGTCGGTATCGTCAGAACGGACAAACGCTTAAGCCGGGCGATGAGCCGGGCGGAATTGCTGAAAAAGGAAATTGCCGAATATTACAGTCATTTTCGCGTTACCAGCGATTTACTGGAATTGCGCAATTTGGTCATTGTCGCCGAATTAATCATCCGTTGCGCACAACAGCGCAAGGAAAGCCGGGGGCTGCATTACACCTTGGATTATCCTGAAACCGATGACAGCAAACCCGCGCAAAATACGGTGTTGACGCCGTAACCGGTCGGCCGGCGTCGATCTGTGATCTATTAAGGATGCAACAGCGGCTTGATCGCCAAAGCCGCTTGCTCGCAGTCTATAGCCGACTTTTCAACGCGCTGGCGCAAAAGAAGTCCGCTGCTTAAGCCGTCAAGATCCCTGGAGACATATTCGTTCAGGTCGGCGCAGACTTGTTGCATATGCTGCTCCGCCTGGGCCAAGGCTTCGGGTTTTTTGACTTCATCGTTTTCCAGCAACATCATCACCTCGCTGGTCATTTGATTTTGCAGGCGAAATATCTCTTCTACATGATGCGTAAATTCTTCAAGTGACTGGCCGTTTGCGCCATAGCCGCTAAAAAACGGAACGGAACAGCCCGATATTAACGCCGCAATAGCAAGCGTTGTTAAGCTTCGAAGAATAACCCAACTCTTCATATTCATCATTTTACTCTTTAAACCACACTTATTAAGGCTCATTAATTGCTGCCAATATACTATAAATCGGTCTTGCTTGAGTACGAAAACAACAATTCCCCTCCAATATTTTTTCATTCAACAGCATACAACACCTTATTTTATCCCTTGTTTTCTTGTATTGCTCACCCATTCTAGGTGTATACTTCGTCACCCCTTATTCATAAAAAATATAACAAATACGGTGTCAACAGATGACTGAAAAGACAGCAAGCAAATACCTGCTAAACCTTGAAAAACATTTCGCCGCTGACAATCCGGTATTATTGAAAACCGCAAAAGTCTTTCAGGAGCTTGATCAAATTGAATACGATCTGGGACTCATCGAAATGGATGAAACGACGGCCAGCAAAAACTCATGGTGGCCGATAATCAGCTTGATCGGCGGCAACTCGACGGCCAAGTCCAAATTTATCAATAATTACCTGGGTTCGGACAATCAGTTTTCCGGCATTCAAACAGCCAGCCATAAATTTACTGTGCTGTTGCATAACAATCAGTCCAATCCGACCACTTTGCCCGGCACTGCATTGGATGTAGACCACCGCTTCCCGTTTTACCAAATCAGCCGTAAAATCGAGCAGCAACAAGCCGGGGAAGGGGAACGCATTAATTCGTACCTGGAACTGAAAACGCTCAATAGCGAGCGCTTAAAAAACAAACTCTTCATCGACGCTCCCAACATCAGCGCGGCGCCGTCCAGTCCTGTCATCTCGTTGTTAACAAGACATACTATTGAGAATTCCGATCTGGTTTTGATTTTTACCGATATGTTCGATTCGACGTCGCCGCTGGTCGATGAGGTCATCGAAAGCATTATCCGGCATCAGGACTCCAATAAATTCGTTTACCTGATAGACAGGCCGGCAACCATGCTGAGTTCGACGTCAAACAGCGAAATTATCTCGTCATGGCAAAGAAAGCTTGCCGGGTTGGGCTTGAATACCGGTCAGTTTATTGTTTTGCCCAGCCAGGAAGGCGGCTTTATTCCTCAAAGTACGGCCGATTTTGCCGCGATAGACCAGCGCATAGCCAACGTCGGCTATGATCGTACTTATCGGGTGCTGAACGTATTGGAAAAAAATGTTCGTGAAATCGATAGCGTAGTGATGCCGGAAGTGAAAAAAGCTATCGTGCAATGGAAAGACCGCTCAACTTTTTCCAGCCTGATTGTGCTTGGATTTATTGCGACTGTTGCCATTTTTGCCGAAATAGAAACCGGCATTCTGGAGCTCTTGATAGACCCTATTATTGGTCCGGTAGTAATTTTGATGCTGGTGGCTATCATGATCCCGTTGCATATTATTTTCAGCAAGGTCCAGGCAAAATTCATCATCAATCAACTTAACGCACGACAAAAAGAACTCCATTTAATGGAGAACCTGGCCGGTATGTTTGAAAAAAGCCTGACTTTCACGCGCATGATGCTGCCGATTTCAGAACCCGCCGGCTGGAATAAAAAAACCAAGCTCCGTTTGACTCAGATAACCAATAAAACCAAGGAGCTTGTTCAGTTATTGAATGATAATTTCGGTACCTACGACGGCTTGTCCTCAACCGGCCATTCGGATTCAGCGGATTTTAAATAGTATTTAGATACCGGCGGAGTCATTGCGCCCCAGCTAGTTAATAAAGTACAAAAATAAAACTCTAGGTGACTATGGATGTTTTAAGACAATATTTGCCGCTATGCTGGTTAAAAAATAATCCGCTTGAGCTGCCGAGATCGGTCGATTTTTTTAAACAGAATCTGCTGTTCTATTTTGTTATTGAATATTTCATGCAAGCCAATATGACCGACGACCCGATAGAGTCGTTCACCGAAGTCGGTATACAATCATTATTAACGCTTTTATTCATAGGCATCATGCTGTTTTTTAACCGGACGCTATATGCCTATGTGCAGGTGACTACCGCGATTATATTTTGCGCCAATATAGTCGCGCTGTTCATCATACCGGTATTAATCTGGTTAACCGTCAGCGAAGCTCCCTTGAGTTATTATTTTTTGGGGGTGCTTTTATTTTGGGATTACACACTGGTAACTTATATTATCAAGCAAGTTCTATCGGTTAATCTTTTCGCCAGCCTGGTCTTATCTTTATCGTATTTTACAGCGACTTATTTTGGTGCTTTTGCATTGGGGCAATTGCTGTAACAGCCCAAGCAACCGGCGCACCACGATTGATTAATTTAATGTAACTACTCAGCATATAGAAAAACGGAACTCGGCAATTGCTCCTGCATTGCTCTACCTCCTGTATCCATGCAGTCGACGGATGGTACGGATTAAACAGATAAACACGGATTTAAAAACGTAATCAAATCGGGTTCGGACTAAAAATCCGTGTAAATCCGTCCTATCCGTTTCATCCGTGTTCTATTGAGCATATGCTGAGTAGTTACAATTTAATTCTAAAAACGGCTGTTGAGCGCCGGTGTCACAAAGAAATCCGCGAAATTCCAACTGCTTTACGCAATTCTTTCATGAACGGTACGCTGACCGCGCGTGCTTTTTCCGCGCCTTCCTGCAATTGCTCTTCGATATGTTCCGGCGCTTGTATCAAGGCTTCATAACGTTCTCTTGCCGGAATGAGATGATCGTTAATATGTTCAAACAATACCTGCTTCATTTCGCCCCAGGCAATGCCATTTGCATAACGCTGGCGTATTTCATCCACTTCTGCCGGGGTGGCGAAGGCTTGATAAATGCCGAATAGGGTGCAGCCTTCCGGATCTTTCGGTTCGCCGGGTTCCAATGAATTGGTTTTAATCTTATTGATCAGTTTTCTTAGCTTTTTTTCAGGCTCGAATAACGGAATGGTATTGTTATAACTCTTGCTCATCTTGCGTCCGTCCAAGCCCAACAATGTCGACGCATGCTCTTCAATGACCGCTTCCGGCAGCACAAAGTGTTCGCCGTAAATATGATTGAAACGTCCGGCAATATCCCTGGCCATTTCAATATGCTGGATCTGGTCTTTGCCTACCGGAACTTTATTGGCGTTAAACATCAACATATCGGCCGCCATTAATATCGGGTAGCTGAACAAACCCATGGTGATGCCTTTATCGGCATCGTTTTCGCCGCCCTGCTCATTTTCGGCAACCGCCGCTTTATAAGCATGCGCCCTGTTCATCAGGCCTTTCGCCGCAACACAGGTCAACATCCAGGAAAGTTCCAGAATTTCCGGCACATCCGATTGCCGGTAGAACACCGCATTCGAGGTGTCCAGCCCTAAAGCCAGCCAGGTTGCGGCAATTTCAAGACTGGATTGCCTGACCCGTTCCGGCTCCTGGCATTTGATCAGTGCATGATAATCGGCCAAAAAATAGAAGGGTGTAACATTCGCATCCTTGCTCGCGGCAATGGCCGGTCTGATCGCGCCGACATAGTTACCCAAATGCGGTGTGCCCGTGGTGGTGATTCCGGTTAAAACGATTGCTTTACTCATTAGATAATACTCAAAAATTAAGATGTAAAAGTTGGCACCATATTACCTAAATTCAGACTAATATCCAGTGGAATAGCTCAATCGGCAACGCGGCAGTAAATTGAACCCTATTATTATGCTTTTTATAGTAAACTTCGCAGCCACGGCTATATAGCCGGACTAGCGGGTATGATAATTGTAAATTCGACTGGAGAAAGAAATGTTGGGATATGATGAAAAACGCAATTATATTCGAATGGAAATAGACTGTGCCGTCACTTACAGGCTTGCGGACTCGGATGAAGTGCACCATGGACACTGTTCATCAATCAGTGGCGCCGGCGTTTCATTTATTGCCGATCGTTTTTTTGATCTTGGCAAGGCAATGGAAATAAACGTCATTCCCCAAAATTCGCTCACTCCTCCGATGACTGCTTTTGTCGAGGTTATCAGATGTACCCAACAAGACGATGGCAGCTATGAAGTTGCCGCGACCATAAAGAGCATAAAAGGCGACTAAAGCCAAAGCGCTTTACTTAAATCATAAAAACAGCTGTATTTTATTATGTATACGATTACCAAAGAGGTGTATTTTTGTTACGGACACCGGCTAATGAATCACCCCGGCAAATGCCGGAATTTGCACGGGCACAGCGTTAAGGCCTCGATTTCCATAGAGCGCGAACAGCTCAACGACCAAGGCATGGTCTGCGATTTTTCCGATATTAAAGACTGTGTTGAAACCTACATTGATCAGCATCTTGATCATAATTTCCTGTTATATAAAGATGATCCGATCATCCCCATGCTCACTGCAAACAAGGAACGTTTCCTTGTCCTTGACGAACATCCCACCGCGGAAGTCCTGAGTAAAATGATTTATCGGCATCTCAAACAGTCCGGTTTTAACGTTGTTCAGGTGGTGTTATGGGAAACCGCCAGCGCCAACGCCTGCTACCGGGAAAACTGACATCAGTCATGAGTTTTGTAAATCCGGTCAATAAATCGATCTGTCTTGAACAAGTCTGCGAATCGAACTATCAAAAGTTGTTAAAGTTAATTCCGGACTTAATGGCATTTAATGAGACCGCTATCGGCCGCGCTCCCCACCACACTACGCTGCATCTTGAAGTCATCGAGCGCACGCCGTATACCATGACGGTGGAACTTAGCCATTGCTTTAATAAAAATCAGCATGAATTGCTGGAGCCTGCTGTAAAAATAAGAGTTTACCTGGATGCGCATCTGGCTGAAGTATTAAGCGATCATGCTCGTGCCGGTGTGGCGCAGGTTTTTAAAGATCCCGGATTAAGCCGTGAAATCATGAATTACAAATGGCGGTTAAATTATTTTCTGCAAAAATGGCTGGATCATTGTTTAAAAAAGAATTATTTATTCAGCGCCAACGCCGGACAAACGGAAGTGTTGATTTAACCTGCTCGCAAGTAAACACCAATAAGCAAAAGGCAAAACCGGGTTCCGGCACGGCCGGTCTTTGTTTAGTTATTCTTTATTTTTTCAAAATATACCGTTAATGTCCCGAAAACCATCCTCATTAAGCCTGTTTAGATTGGTGTTGGGATTATTTCGCTTAAGCCGCAAGCACCCCCTGTTGATGTTGATTATCGCGGTGCTGAGTTTGGCTGAATACGGCTACGAAGTTAAAATTGCCCGTCCGCCGCTACTTTATCAAGGCGCTCCACAATCCCGCGATGGCAAAAACATTAATACGTGGTTTCGCATATTGCGCAATCATGGTTTTATCCTGGGTTATTCGGATTTGCGCGGGAATCCGTTATGGGTCGAATACGCACTGGTCAGCGCAGAAAACACGACATCATTGAAACGTCCAGGCCGTTTTGAAACCGACTGGCGCAGCATCAACCGAGTCAGTCACGAAAGTTATCAAAAGAGCGGTTACGATCGCGGACACATGGCGCCAAATTACGCGATGAGCCATCTTTACGGTTGGGAAGGGCAGGCGGACAGTTTTTTGATGACCAATATCACTCCGCAAAAAGCCAAACTCAATCAGCAACTGTGGCAGCATTTGGAAGAAACGGAAATCAAGCATTTCGCCAAATTATTCGGCAAAGTCTGGGTGATAACCGGGCCGGTTTTTAGCGGCACGGTCGAACGCTTGAGTTCTGATTGGGCAGTGGAAATACCCGATGCTTTCTTCAAAATTTATGTTACGGAAGCCGCTCCGGGCAAGCCTTCTATTGCGTTGGCTTTTTTAATCCCGCAAACAGTGACCGGCAAAGAGCCGCTGGCCCAGTTCGTGACCACTATTGACAACATAGAAGCGCAAACCGGCCTGGATTTTTTCGAGCAATTGGATGACCGTACTGAAGCCGCTTTGGAAACGGCTATCGATCCGCTATCCTGGAATTTGCAAGCAGCCGGTAAATAACAAGCATGAGGATTGAGCCTTACCGGAACGGTTGATCCGTTGCCCATGTGCATCGCGATGTTAGACCTTCCAGGTTTTTAAAACCTGGAAGGTCTGCCGGAAATCACAGACAGGTGCGTATAACCCGGTCTAGGTCCCGCCACCCGCGGAAATCGACAACCGATGGCTTTCGCGCTTTTCGTGGACAATGCGTAATATCACTCAATAAGTCAACGACATGCCAACAAATACCGAGCGCCCCATGCCTGGAAGGTTACGGTTGTTTGTATGGCCGGGATCAGGGAAAGCGATGCTCATGGCATAGTAGTCGCCCGCATTTACACCGGCCAATGGATGATAGTATTGCTTGTCCAGAATATTATCCAAGCCCACATCAATACTCAAGTTTTTCCATTGATAGCTGGTTTTAGCATTCAAAAGCACATACGAAGGCGTCCGCAATTCATTTCGCACTGTTTGAACATCGGTCTTGGCATCGACGAATTGCATTTCGAGCGCATTTTTCCAGCCGTCCAATTTATGATCCAAACTCAACTTGGCGTTGAACGGCATCATGTGATACAGGTTGCCTCCATCCATGCGCTCGCCTCGTACATAACCCATGGTGGTGTGCGTACCGAATTGGCCGAAAGTCGGATGTGCAAACAAATCGGCTCTGCCGCTCAAGTCCATGCCCCAAAGACGGGCGTCATGATTGGCATAATTAAGGAATAAGAATCCATTAGCCGGCTGGGCTGTAAAGCTTGATGGCGCGGCGGTGCCGCAGACAGGGTTGGTGCTGCTGCACCGGTCGGCATCGATAAAGTTTTCAACATAGCTAAAGTACGGGGTCGCTTTGATTTCCCAGCTATTATTTTCAGCTTCATGAAATGCCGCCGTAAAGCTAATGTTATGCGCAGTCTCCGGTTTCAAATTAGGATTGCCGACATAACCGTTGCCATCGCCTAGCGAACCTATCATGCTCATTTGCATTGAGCCGGTACTCCACGGATACAGCTCATAAATGCTGGGTGCGCGATTTTTACGGGCATAGCCGAATTCATATTGACTGATCTTATTAGGCGTAAACTCTAATAAAGCAGTCACATCAAACGTATCGTAGTCACGCGAACGATCTTGGCCATTGAAGCGCGCGGCTTCGGCAAACTGGTTTGTCCAGGCATTGCGCATGCCTTGAGTGAGCCATAAGGCTCTAGCGGCTGCGGGCACATTGGGGTTGAAGTATGGCTTCACTGTGCCGGTATCGGTCATGGTGTGATCGTAGCGCAGGCCTAATGTGGATTTTAATTCGGGCGACCAATCCGCATTCCATTCCGCGAAAGTTCCCAAGCGATCCCGGGTGGCATTATTCAAATTAACAAACGCATAGGGCCACATTCCGCCGTAATCGTTGACGGATCTTTGTCCGCCATTAACCGGATCCCACCACTCATCCAATTGATTGGCATGGAATTCATTACCGATTTTGAACGTATCCCGTTTTCCATAGGGAATCTCCGCTTGAATCTTGTAACCCAGGTTGCGTCCTCTAACATCCATTGGCATTAGCGCATGGGAGGTGCCTGGCGGTTGCGGAAAAAGCTTGTCATAGCCGATGTCCATGTGGTGGTTAGTATTTTCCAGATACAGAGTGCTTTCGAGATTGCCCCAGTCATAAGCGCCTTTGTAATGCACATTGCCGAAAATACTGTCATTCAGTGTCATGTCCATACGTTGGGTAGGAAAGCCTTGGAAAGGAATATGCTGCTGCCCGCCTTTAATTTCCAGTAAATGGTTATCGAATTTGAATGACAATGCCGCCGCATGATTTTGGCTTTGGTAAGCGGTCGATTCAACAACTTGGTTATTACTGCTTCTGTAATTCCTGCTTTCGCTGTGCGAACCGGTGTAATCCAGGCGCACGTTTCGATTCGCCAAGCCCGCGGCAATAGAGCCGCCGAAAGCGTCGCCGTTGCTGCGATAAAATGTCGAGGCTTTACCGTTAAGCAAAATATCTTTGCCCGGTTCGGCGAAGACCGGTTCCGGCGATTGCACGGAAATCGTGCCGCCAATGCTGTCGCCGCCCATGCTAACCGGGGTTACGCCCTGCATGATAGTGATTTTGCCGACATTGGTGCGATCAATGTATGACAAGGCCGGGTTCATGTGATTGGCGCAAGCCGAAGTGATGGTCATGCCATTAACATCAATTTTTATACGATCGTCGTTTAAACCATGAATAATCGGTAATGCCGACACGCCGCCACCGGCTTGCAAGCTCAATCCAGGAACGTCTTCCAGTAATTTGGCGGTATCTTGAACTTGCGCTTGGCGTCCATTAGTGTCTTGATCTGTAATTTCCGTCGTGCTCAAGCCGATTGGCGCCGGTCTTTTTCCGACGACCTCCATTAGCGGCAAAGCCAATGCATTACTTCCAATATCCGCGGATTTAATCGCAAACGCATCCTCAGCCGTGGATGAATAGATCAGTCCGCTGCCAACGAGCAGTTTTTGCAATGCTTCGCGAGGGCTGTATTGGCCTTTCAGCGACGGGCTGTTTTTTCCCGCGACCTGGTTTTCAGAAAAAAATACGGCCACGCCGGCCTGATCCGCCAGTTTTTGCAATGCGCTGTGCAGCGGCTGGGGCGGAATGTCGAAAGACTGTGCGGCCTCGCCGGCTACCGCGCTGCCTATGCTTGCGCACAATATGGCTGCCAGCGGCACTCTCATCGTATGGTTCATTCATTATCTCCTGTGTTTTAGTGACTTTCGGTAATTAAAACGAACAGCTAAAAGAAAGCCGCCACAGCGAAACACAATTTTTTTCGATTGAGGATTTGTGTGCCGCTCCGATGGCGCTTGCGGGAAGACGATAGGAAGTTCGGGAAGCTTAGGGCGGTGGTAAAAATAGGCGATAATCGTGCCGGGTAGCATGGCGTCTATGCTTCACTCATTTTGCATGAGTGCATGGATATTAAAAACGCGTTGTAACTTTCAGCACATAGAGAAACGGAACACGGATTAAACGGATAATCACGGATTTAAACTTGGCTTAGGTTAAAAATCCGTGTTAATCCGTACCATCCGTGTTCTATTGGAGTTACAGCGCGTTTTGAAAATCCGCTAACCTCGATTAGCGTTTAGCCAAGACGATCTCGCCGCTTTCCGTATGTCGAACGGTCAGGTTCAAGCTGTTGGCGATGGTGGCGAGATTGCTTTCCAGCCGTTTGATGGAAAAGGTGCCGCTGACTTTGTTGTCAGCCAGTTTCGGGTCGGCTAATTTTAGTTGAACGCTGTGGTAGCGGCCGATTTCCGCCAGTACATCGTCGAGCCGGCGGTTGTCGAAAATCAGTTTGCCGCGCCGCCAAGCGGTGGTATTGGTAATACTGAATTTCGGCGGCAACGGTATAAAATCGCCGTTTTGATCGTAGGCAACGGTTTGCGATGCGATCAGCTCGCGGCTTTGTTTGGCTTCGACGCGGACGCTGCCTTCCTGCACTGAAACGACCACTTGCTGGGGTTGACGGTAAACCTCAAATTCGGTGCCGATGTCTATGCTGCGCCCGGCGCCGGCGGTAACTATAAAGGGCCGTTCGGCATTGTGCGCCACGCTGAAAAATACTTCGCCTTTCACGACTTCTACCGAACGCTGCCAGCGATTGATGCGGACATTGACTTCGCTATCGGTATTCATTTCCAGATTGGAGCCATCGGACAGATTGATGATTTCGTGGCCGCCGCGCGCGACGGAATAATGGGCACTGCTGCCGTACCAGCCGTCGGATGAAAAAGTAGCCGTGCCCAAGGTCAACAGGACTAAAGCCGCTGTCGCCAACTTTGTCCAACGCTGAGCAACGCTTTGTTTATTGGGGCGGTAACGCAGGGCTTCGCTTCGGCTGATTGTGTCGGTTTTTGCGACGTATTCCAGCCAGTCCATGCGCCGGGCGATTTCGGCATAGGCTGCCTGGTGCGCCGCGCTTTGTCGTACCCAGGTATCGAACGCTTTCCGGTCAAACTCCGTGCAGCTTTCCGCGCTCAGGCGTATCAGCCATTCAACGGCTTCATCCTTGAGTGTTTCGACATTATCGGTTACTGCGGGTGTAGTCATGGTATCGGCGTTTGCCCAGTTATCGAGTGGGAGTATTATTGAATATAACGAACGGCGAGGAAAGTTCCGCCAATGATTTCGGCTTAATTAAGCGGGAACGCCTTATTCATTAAAGTTGCGATGCTTGAGCAGATGGCGCATCGCGTTGGCGAGATAACGCTCGGAATTGCGAACGGATATGCCGAGGCGCTTAGCTACTTCGGCGTGAGATAGGCCTTCGATACGGTGAAGTAAGAAAGCGTTACGGGTAATTTCCGGGAGTTCTTGAAGCATATCGCGGAGCATATCCAGTTCCTGTTGTTGATTCAGGTGCAGTTCCGGCGACGGTGCTACAGCCTTGACAAGTTGCGTATCAATTTCGATGTCCTGCGTTGACGTTTGTTGATAGCGTGCTTCCAGCACTTGCCGGCGGTGGTAGTCGACGGTCAGATTCGATGTGGTCCGGTAAAGAAAAGCGCGGATATTGCCAATGGATTCGGGGTTGGGATGCCGCATTAGGCGCAAATACGCCTCTTGGACCAAATCTTCCGCCGCATTGCCGGCACGCTGGCTGGCAAAGAACAGCAGCTCCTTGCTGTGCCGCCGAAACAATATATCCATTAAGCCATTAATGCTCATGTTGGTAAATTTTAGAAACAGACTTATGAATATTCCGGTAATCAGGACATGGTTGATTTAAGCCCGATAGCACCCGGAATGCCTCTTATTTTTTTGCATTTGAGTCTGGTGCCGAATTCGGCTTTCAAGGTCTCAATCGCGGTCAAAAACCAAAGCAAAATATAAGCCATTGTTGTTTTCAACTATTGCGAAGCATCCTGTAATGAGTGGGAATGTTTTTCAGGTTATTGATATATCAATAAATAATGGGGGATAAAGAATCCGCTTACGGCAACTGCCGGCAATGAGATTGGTGGAGGATTGCCGGGAAGGAATAGGTGAAAGCACGTATTTCTATTTGTAACCATGTCATATGCCACAGTTATAGTCCAAGGCGAATGTAGCCTTGTTTTTGTTTAAGGATAGCGATCACCGGCGCTTTTTCGGCTTCCATAAAGCCCTGAAAAGCTGCTTGACGCCGTTATAGCTATAGAAACTTGGCTCTATTAAAGATTTATTGATCTGGCTCAATTTTTAAATTTCGCATTTTGTTTAAATAGCCCCGCGTTGATGCAAATCAATTGTTTTCCTTAATCAATTAGTTGGAGAGTTACTATGAGTGAAGCACAAGAAAAAGATAATTTCTGGCCCATCGTGATTGGTGCTGTTTTATCTGTGATTGTTACAGTAGTTTTGATTAAAAACAGTGAGCACGACAAATATGAATCTACAGCAAAAGCGATTGCTGAAGATCCAGCTAATTCAGCGTATAGAAAATAAAGGTTCTTCCTCTAGCCGGAATTTTCGTTTTACCGTACACGGCAGCGCTATTTAATAGCCTTCCTGTAAGTTGTTGAGTACGGAGTTTCAATTAAGTCCTCGTTATTCTGGGCTGTTTAGCGACCAAGTCCTATCGGCGCTAAGCAGCCTTTTTTTTATGTATTATTTTCAGTTTTCGTGTCTTCTTCGGGACATGGTCGGGCAAATTGGCTGGAAGCATTTGCAATGCTTTAACTGCTGATATTAATAATTTTATAGGCCGGCAAATGACAGTAGTTCGCTGTCTTTTACAGTCGAGACCTATTTCCTAAAATCTCAAACAAGTAAAGTTAGTCGCCTGTTCATCGCTGCTGCGATGAGCGATGGTTCAATTAGCCGCAGTTGCTTAACGGTCAGCTTGTATGGAAATTGAACAGCTCTTTTTTATTCGTTATCTTTAACTGCTTGGATTTAACTTCTATTAGTTTTCGGGCTTGAAAGAGATGAATGATCCGGCTGACCGTTTCATGCGCGATGCCCAGATAATTCCCTATTTCTTCGCGCGACATACTCAGGCGGAATTCCAGCTCGGAGTAGCCTCGTAAGCGTAACCGATCCGAAATGTGCAGAATGAAGCAAGCCACGCGCTCTTCAGCGGACCGGCGGCTTAGCATCATCTTTTGCACTTGGGCATCGAATTGATTGCAGGATCTTTGCAACAGTACCTGGCTTAAGCCGGGCGTATTGATGGCTAGTATCTCTATTTTATAGGCCGGTAAATGGCAATAATTCACTGTTTCCAAAGCTATCGCAGTACAGTTATGGATTTGCGACGACATGCCGTCGAATCCCAGTAATTCGCCAGGAAGAATAAAATCGACGACCAGCTCATTGCCGCTTTGGTCAAAACTCAATAATTTTGCACTGCCGGAACGCAAGGCAATTATGCCCCTGAATGGACTGCCGGCATGATATATGGCCTCACCCTTTTGACGTATATTATTCCGATTAACCAACAAGGCGAGTTCACCCACTTCCGACCGCGGCAGTCCTTTCGGAATGCACAAATTATCCAGGTTACAGTTTTCGCAAGTAACGGCTGTTTTGGTTGTCGATGAATTTGACGTCGTGGAATTTATCATTATTTTTAAAACAAGAAAGGGAGTATTAGGTCAAAAAAAGGGAAACAATCTATCAAAAACTTAACGGGGTCACAAGGTATCTGCGTACACTTTCAAACCATCGATTTATTGTTAAAAGTCGCTTTCCAGCTAAAGCCATATAAGTTAACTGGTGTTTTTTGTTTGCCCGCGCAAACAAGTATTTTGCGGCAGCAAAAAGACAGCAAACATTATCGGCAAAAATCATTGGCTTGTATGATCGAGAATAAACACTTAGCGATCCGATACGATTCCCGCAGACTATTTTTTCTTCATTGCCGCTTCAATTTGCTTGCATAATGTTTTTAGAATCTTGATACGGGCAAAATTCTTGTCGTTGGCTTCTACCAGTGTCCAAGGTGCAATTTCAGTGCTGGTGCGATCGACCATGTCGCATACCGCATGTTCATACTCATCCCATTTATCGCGATTGCGCCAGTCTTCTTCGGTAATTTTAAAGCGTTTAAAGCCGATTTTTTCACGCTCGTTGAAACGCTTGAGTTGCTCTTCCTTGCTGATGGCGAGCCAGAATTTGACCACCACAATATTATGGCGCACCAGCTGTCCTTCAAAGTCATTGATCTCGCTATAAGCACGCATCCAATCCACTTTAGAACAAAAACCTTCAACACGTTCGACCAATACGCGGCCGTACCAGGAACGGTCGAAAATCGTTAGCCGGCCGCGACGCGGGATATGCCGCCAAAAACGCCACAAATAAGGCTGGGCGCGTTCTTCTTCGGTAGGCGCGGCAACCGGAATAATATTATAGTAGCGCGCATCCAGGGCACCGGTGATACGGCGAATTGCGCCGCCCTTGCCGGCTGCATCGTTGCCTTCGAACATGACTACAACGGTAATGTCCTTAAACTTGTCTTCGCGGGTCAGCAAAGCGAGCTTGCCCTGATATTTTTCCAGTTCGGTCTTAAATTCTTTTTTGTCGATCTTCTGGCTGAGGTCCAGCGTTTTCAGAATGTCGAGCTGGTCAATCGAGGGCAACGGAGGCGGGGGCGCATGCACCGCCGCAGTTTTGATGTCGGCCTCATCCAGACGCTTGCGTATGGCTTCAAGAATCACCTTGCCCACGGTCAAACTGCGGTAATGCGGATCGTAGCCCTCGACAATAGTCCATGGCGCTTCGGCGGTGCTGGTATGCCGTATTGCGCTTTCATGCACGACGCGGAACTTGTCGTATTGCTTGAAGTGTTTCCAATCGCGATCAGTCACACGCCAGCGGGTTTGCGGGTTTTTCTCCAGCGTTTTCAGGCGTTTTTCCTGCTTGTCTTTGGATAAATGCATCCAGAATTTGAGGATCAGCGCACCTTCATCGGTCAGCATCCTCTCCAGACGCTTGGCGCGTTCCATGCTTTGGTCGAACTCAGCCGGATTGGTACGGCCGGTCACCCGGTTGAGAATCGGCCAGGTATACCAGGAGCCGAGAAATACGCCTATCTTGCCTTTGGGAGGCAGCTCGCGCCAGAATCGCCACATCATCGGCCGATCCAGTTCCTCATCCGACGGATCGCCCATTCCGTGTGTTTGAATATAACGCGGATCCATCCATTCGTTGAGCAGGTTGACGGTTTCGCCGCGGCCCGCACCATCAAGGCCTCCGATCAATATAATAACCGGGAATTTGGCTTGCTTGGCTAAATCCATCTGTGCGTCCAGCAGCGCCTCGCGCAGCTGGGGTACTTCCGTATCGTAGGTGGCTTTATCTATTTTGTGTCCAAGCTCTGCCGATTCAAACATGACGATCTCCGGGAAAGTTTATCTGAGAATATTGAGATTATAGATGTTACGCATTAGTTTTGTCGGTAATAAAAACAGCTGTGTGACGGTCGATTTCTATGTTTAGGACGGTTTCCTGCTTTGCTGGTTAGCGAGCAGCTGTTCAACCATAAAGGGCTGACCAAAACCGTTTCATTCCCGCGATAATATTTATTCAATCCGATAAACCCCTTATAATGGTCGGATTTTACAAGGACTATTAAGGCATGCACCTATTCCATGACTAACTTGAATAACGCGCTTTTAACACGTTTGGATCACCTGAATGCCAACGGCCATCAGCAACTGCTTTGCGGAGGGCTTAAAGGGATTGAGAAAGAAAGCCTGCGTATTTCCAAAGACGGATTTATTGCCCAAACCCCGCATCCTAAAGCGTTAGGCGCGGCGTTGACCCATCCGTATATCACCACGGATTATTCCGAAGCCCTGATTGAATTAATTACCCCGCCGTTTGCCGATGTAAAAGATTCATTGGCTTATTTGCATAACATACACCAGTTTGTTTATCAGCATCTTGATAACGAAATCCTGCTCGGCGCCAGTATGCCCTGCGGTATTAACGGCGATGAAAGCATTCGCATCGCCGAATACGGATCGTCGAATATAGGCCGAATGAAGCATGTTTACCGGCACGGTTTATGGCATCGTTACGGTAGAACCATGCAATCTATTGCCGGCATTCATTTTAATTATTCGGTGCCTGAAGCCCTCTGGCCTGTGCTGCATAAAGAAAAGAGCAGCCCGCTGAGCTTGGAGCAGTTCATTAACGAAGCCTATTTCGGTTTAATCAGGAATTTCCAGCGTATGGGCTGGTTGATTCTGTATTTGTTCGGCGCATCGCCGGCTATCTGCAAAAGCTTCTTCAACAGCCGTCCGGAATTAATGGCGCAGTTTGAAGAATTCGACAACGGCACGCTTTATCATACCTATGCGACTTCGTTACGCATGAGCGACATCGGCTACAAGAGTAAAAACCAGGCTAATCTAAGAATCGATTACAACTCCATAGATGGTTATGTCAGCAGCTTGAGTGCAGCCATTAACACGCCTTATCCCGAGTACGAAAAAATCGGTACTCTGGTTGATGGTAAATACCGCCAACTGAACAGCAATATCTTGCAGATTGAAAACGAGTTTTACAGCACGATGAGGCCTAAGCAAATTGCCCAGTCCGGCGAGAAGCCGACGCTGGCGCTTAAACGCCGCGGTGTTCGTTACATAGAAATGCGTTCTTTGGATTTGGACTTATTTAATCCTATCGGCATTGATGAAGATAAGGCCCGCTTTATTGAAGCGCTGCTGCTGACTTGCCTGTTGCAAGACAGTCCGAAAACTTCACTTGAAGAACAACAGGTTAACAACGCCAATCAACTCGCCGTTGCCAATTTTGGCCGGAAACCGGGGTTAGAGCTTAATAAGAATAATCAAAAAATTCTGTTAAAGGATTGGGCGGCTGAGATTCTTGAATCGATGAAGCCGGTGTGTGCGATTCTTGATCAAGACGATGCGAGTAAACCTTACGGTTCGGCTTTGGAAAAGCAGCAGTTGTTAGTCGAAAATCCCGATTTAACCGCATCGGCGCGAATGTTGGAACAGATGACGCAGCTTCGGCAGCCGTTTGCCCGTTTCGCACTGAATACCTCTGTCGAACACGAGCAGTATTTCAAGGTCAATAAACTGGATCAGGCCAAGATACAGCAGTTTAATGAAATGGCGGAGCTATCTCATGCCAAACAGGAAGAAATGGAACGCAAAAAACAAGTTCCTTTTGACGATTTCTTGAAACAATATTTTTTGCAGGCGTAGTCATTAAATCGATAGTTGTGGACGAGTGAACTTGTCCCCATACAGGTTATTAATCAAGCAATGACACAAGTGCTGCAACAAGGTAAACATATCATGACTACTTTCAATATAGAGCAATTACAAATCGAGCTGGCGCAAAAAAATCCGCGCATCATACTGAAAAAAGCGCTGGAGCTGTTCGATAATATTGCGATCTCTTTTAGCGGTGCGGAAGACGTGGTGCTGATCGATATGGCGGTAGCTATCAGGAAAGACATACAGGTTTTTTCTCTGGATACCGGGCGCTTGCACCCTGAAACCTATCGGTTTATAGAAAAAGTCAGAAAACATTATCAAATCGATATCGAGTTATTGACGCCGGACCGGGAGGTACTGGACAGCTTGGTCAAAAAGAAAGGCCTGTTCAGTTTCTATGAAGACGGACACCAGGAATGCTGCGGTATTCGCAAGGTTGAACCGTTAAAACGCAAACTGGCTCATGTAGATGCCTGGATTACCGGCCAGCGTAAAGATCAAAGCCTGGATACCCGGCAAGATATTCCCGAAGTGCAGATAGATACGGCATTTTCGACCGAAGAGCATCGGCTGGTTAAATTCAATCCCTTGCTTAACTGGAGTTCGGCGCAAGTCTGGGATTATATTGAAGCCTATCAGGTGCCTTATAACGAATTGCATGAAAGAGGTTTTATCAGCATAGGCTGCGAACCTTGTACCCGTGCGGTACTGCCTAATCAGCATGAAAGAGCAGGGCGTTGGTGGTGGGAGTCCGGAGCAAAAAAAGAATGCGGATTGCATGCCGGCAATTTGAAAAAGTAATAAGGCGATGTCCAATAAAGAATATACCCGGCATATCCGATTTTTTTATTCACCACGAAGACACGAAGGACACGAAGGACACGAAGGACACGAAGTTTATGTTTTTTCTTCGTGCTCTTCGTGTCTTCGTGGTGAGAGAAAATATGTAATTCGGGTATGCTCTTTCATGGAAATGACCTTATAAGTAACTAACGCAAGCCATATTTTAGAGGTACTTATGCCAATTAAATGGGACTCCAGATTAAGTGTCGGAAATAGCTATATCGATACGGAACACAAGCTATTGTTATCGCTGCTTAATGCGCTGTCGGTAACGGCGCGTCATTCGGATGAGAAAGAGGCTTTGAGGTTTTTTATCGATCAATTATATGAGTCCGCTAAAGACCATTTTCTTCATGAAGAGAAGCTGCAACTCAAGTCTTTGTATCCTTATTACGAGGAAAATAAACACGGACACCAGCAACTTATGGCTGAATTGGATGTCATTAGAGATGATGTCTATCGTTATACCGAAAAGACAAATACTTCGGCAGAGGAAGTCAAACAAATGAGCGAAAAAATCGACTATATAATGAGGGATTGGTTCATCGAACATATTATAAAGTCGGATTTGAAAATGAAAGGCTTTATGGATAATGCGGGATGATTTGCTATTTCCGCCCGGAATAAATCTGCTACTCCAAGTCGCTCAAGTATAAGTCTTCAATCAGTTTTCTTTCTTCCTCTGTCAGTAAGATAGAGGAAAATTTTTTTTCGGAACGCAGTTGTTCGGAAAGTTGTTGTTGCCGACGGTCCTGTGCGCGTCGATCGTTATTGCGTCTGTTTACATCGCGGCGGTTGACTTTTGGCCAGGCCAGATAATGTTTTTTTATATTCTCTTCCCACTCCGGTGAACCGAACGGATAAGGGTTTTCGCGTCTGTCAGCCATGCGCCGGGTCATCGATGATCGGCGCAAATTATGTCGTAAATCATACAGGCTCATGTTTCTTTTCCTCGGCTAATCCCGTCTAACACCTTGGTTATCATATCAATTGCCTACTATTCCCATTATTCAAGATAGGCAAGTCATATCGTTGTCGGCAGGTAAAACTCAATCATGAGGGTAGGATGAGATATTATTTTATTCTCAGCTTATTCGGCCGAGATGATAAGCATAAAGCAGGAACATGAGGGGCATGGAGACTTCGAGTCCCTCGTTTGGCATTAGGCGAGAAATTGGCCGATAGGCAGACCTTCCAGGTTTTCAAAACCTGGAAGGTCTAACTGGCGGCGTTCTAAAAAAGCCCCGATAAGACGCGCTTTGGTTTCCATGTTTTAGCTTGATGACTAAAAAATCGTCTGATGAAGCGGATTGTATAGTGACAGCAGAGGGCGTTGCAGATTTATTCGTCCTGGACGACTAAAGTAGCGCTTGCCAGCTGACGGCTTTCGCATAGCGCGGCAATCAGCACATAAAGCAGCATCAATGCACTGGCTAATAGCCACGGCTGCCAGGTTACCGTCATCAGCAATTGCCCGTGAGCGTAATACAAGCCGATGCCCAAGCCGATATAACCGAGTACGCGTTTGACGTCGTAATCCACCGGATAATATTGTTGTCCCAACAAATACGAGACGATAGCCATGCTGCCGTAGCAGGCCAAAGTCGCCCAGGCCGAGCCCACATAACCGAGCAGCGGTATCCACCAGATATTGAGTGCGATAGTCAGCGCCGCTCCGGCTAACGACACCCAGGCGCCCATCAAAGTGCGATCGGTTAATTTGTACCAGATGGACAAGTTTATATAAATGCCCAGGCATAGATTGGCCAGCAGTAGAACAGGCACGACGTCAAGACCTGCGCGGAACTCGTCGCCGACAAAATATTTAAAGAAGTCGATAAATAAGGTTACCAGCAGGAAAATGAAGACGCAGAAAATGACGAAAAACTTGAGCACCAGCGCATAAACTTTTCGGGCATCGCTTTTGCCTGCATAAGCGAAGAAAAACGGCTCGGCTGCGTAACGGAAGGCCTGAATGAACAGCGACATCAAAATCGACAATTTGTAGCAGGCGCTATAAATCCCAAGCATCTTCATGTTGGTCTGACTGTCGTAAGGCAGCAGATACTTTAGCAGGGCGCGGTCGAGCATTTCGTTGATAATCCCGGCAAAGCCAATCACCACCATCGGCAATGAATAGCGAAGCATACGACCGAATAATGCCCGGTCGAAGCCCCAGGCAAGACCGGATAGCTGGGGCGCAAGCAGTAAAAACTTAAAGCCGCTGGCTATTAAATTGGCGATAAAAATATAACCGATGCCTATCGCCGGATAGTAGATCAGGGCTATCCATGATGCCGGGTTTTCCGCGTAGACTTTGGGGCAATAGATAATGAAAAACAGGCTTAACAGCACGGTTACCAATATCTCGATGATTTTGATGCCGGCGAAACGGAATGCCCTGTTTTCCGCTCGCAGCCGGGCAAACGGAATCGCGGCAACAGCGTCCATGATTAAAATCATGCTAAAGCACAGCACGTATTCCGGATGGTCGGCGTAGTTTAGCGCCGCCGAAAGTTGTGCGTTGATCAGCAATAGCAAGGCAAAAAAGCCCAGGTTGATCAGTACCACGAATATTAACGCTGTTGAATAAGCGACATCGCGGCCTGACTGCTCTTTGTCGCGAAAGCGAAAATAGCCGGTCTCAAAGCCGAACAGCAGCAATACGGAAAAAAATCCGGCGTAGGCGTAAAACTCCGATACCACCCCGTATTCCGCCGCCGTGAAATAATAGGTATACAGCGGCACCAGCAGATAGTTGAGGAAGCGCCCGAAAATGCTGCTGAGGCCGTAGACTGCGGTTTGAGATGCAAGTTTTTTTATAATGCTCATAAGGCGAAATTATACATGAACTGGGTAATTGCCCCCTGCATCCATGCCGAAGTTGGCATACTGCGGCTCTACCCACTGCCTGGAGCAATTACCGGGGAGCGAATATCGCCACATACAGGCGAGAGTGATGATCAGCGTCTTAGGAATGTATACGAAATAATTTGGGCAAGTTGTCAATAGCCGGAGCGCAGGCGAAGCTTGCACTCCTGTATCGGGCGCAAGCTGTTCAATTTATTCCGTGCCCGTTCCTTACGTTAAGATGCGTATGGACTTCGAACAATGCCGCAGATAAGATTCGTTATGACCGATTCAGCTTTTATCCCTGGCATAAAACCACATCTGATAAACGCTGAGCAAGATTTGCATGCCCATGGAAATGCCCATTAATGCGCCACTGGCAACGACCACATAGGCGAATGAAGGAATGGATTTGGTAATAAACCATGACAAAACATCCAACAGCATCGCGGCAAAAGGAATGACTACGGCAACTCTTTTTACGATAACGTTAATGTCGCAAAGCAGGAAAATCTTGCCGATAAAAAACAAAATAAAGGCAATGCCGAACAAATGGATATGGGAGACTTTGATTAAACGCGGGTATGACACACCGCCGCTATGAGCCACTTCGGATACGCCGGCGTAATTGCTTAAGTCGGGCAGGGAAGGGTTGATATCGGGAGTATGGCACTTAACACAGTCGCGGTTTAATATCGGGGCGATTTTTTGCTCGTAATCGGGTTCATCGGCGCCGTCGTGCAGCCATTTTAAGATGACGTCCTTGTCGTTTTTATATTTCAGGTTAGGTTCCATGATGCCGTTAATGGCCGAGCCTAAACGCGTTTGGTCATTTGAGCCGTGATAGTTAATAGTGACATCGGCAATGGACAGGCCGGCGACGCCGTCGCGGCCCTGATGAGTGTAATACAGATTGCCCAAGGCAACCAGATAGCCGAGGCCTACGGTTAGCAGGAATACGGTATTTAAAATTCTTTCGCTGACGGAAATATCGCGAAAGCGGGTATAAGATTCGGACATGATTATTATCGGATTCAGGGGTTGTAATAAAGAGTAAATAGCGTATTGATTGTAACGTTGCGGGTATTCGATGTAAAAATTTAACTGGCGGTTAGCGCCTTAATGTTGATTTACCTGAATGCGGTAATAAAGGGAGGCCGCTAAAATCGGCAAATTTCCTTTGGATTAGCATTACCATTGTTGCTTGCGAGTGGTTATAATTAGCCGGACATGATATTGATTTTATAGAGCGAGTTTGCTCCGGTCTTTTCTGAATACGCCGCGACGTTGTTCCCTGCGCCATACCGTTGCAAAGATATGGCAGGTCCGGAACCCGTTGTTCATACCTCTTGTGAGTCCTACAATCCCAACCGAAAAGAGATGCGATTATTTTGATGTTAATACTGAAAGCGGAATGTTTGAGTGATTCGGTAAGGAAAGAACCGAAAATTCGTTTTGAGGCTAATGTCGAGTAATGAAGATGCATAAACAGGCTGTTTCGCGCTTGCTGTTGCTTTATAGCTTGGCCGGATGTGCCGTCATCGGAGCAACCGTTACCACGCTGGTAAAAAAAGAAGTACAAACGTCCAAATATCAGGCGCGTTACCTTTCTGAAATAAGCAAGCAATTGAGTTCGGAACTCAAGCCGGGACGGAGTTCGACCATACGTTATCCGGATCACGGCCCTTATGACCAGCGCCTGGGCTACACGTTGCTGTCGGACGAGATTGGGCGCCTGGAGAAATCGGGTTACGGCATTACTACGCAGGCATCCATTTCACCGATGATGAGCCGGCTAGTCGATGAGTACGGCCTGTTTCCCATTTATCAAGAGAAAACCAGGGCCGGGCTTCGCATTGTCGATCAAGACGACCAGCCTATATTCAGCGCTGTCTACCCTAGTCACGGTTACGCCAATTTTAATGCGATTCCGCCGCTGGTGTTGAACACTTTGTTGTTTATAGAAAACCGGGAATTGCTGGACGAAAACCATAAGAATATTAATCCGGCAGTGGAATGGGATCGGTTGGGTTTTGCCGCATTGCAAATGATGGCGCGTAAGCTGGGCGCCGATATTAACGTGCCGGGCGGCAGCACCTTGGCTACACAGCTGGAAAAATACCGGCATTCGCCGGACGGTTATACCGAATCAATGCTGGAAAAACTGCGGCAAATGGGTAGTGCGTCGATACGCGCCTATTTACTGGGGCCGGACACGCGAGAGATGAGACGGCAAATCGCGCTGGCCTATTTAAACTCCATGCCGCTTGCGGCGACGGCGAAACTAGGTGAAGTGCATGGTTTGGGTGACGGTTTAGCGGCCTGGTTCGGCGCCGATTTTAATACAGTTAATCAACTATTAAGCCCGACCGCCATGGATGGCGGAAGTGCCGCAAACGGTAGGGAACCAATGCGGCCGACCGCCATGGATGGCGGAAGTGCCTCGACAGCCAAGCCGGCGAAAGCAATCAATCCAACCGGGCGAATTACACCGCAACAGGCTCTAGCCTACCGGCAAGTGCTGACTATCTTGTTATCGCAACGGCGGCCGTCCTATCTGTTGGGGACAGGCTTCGATGCATTGCAAAAACTGACAGACAGTTACTTACGCGTCTTAGCGGAACAAGGCGTCATTTCAGCCTCGTTACGGGATGCTGCCTTGCAGGTAGCTACTGTTCGCCTACCTAAAACAGATCAAATCCCGGCCAAGTTTATGGCCGAAAAAAAGACCCAGAATGTGTTGCGCACCCGTCTGGCCCGGACGCTAGGCGTGAAGTCCAACTATGAGCTGGACCGGCTGGATTTAACCGTTAAAACGACACTCGATTACGGTACCCAACAGGCAGTCACCCAGGCATTGCGCCAGTTGAGCGATCCCGATAAAGCCCGCGCCGCAGGCATCGTAGGCTTTAGGATGCTTAATGAAAACATCGATCTTGCTCCGATAGTTTATAGCATCATGCTGTTCGAGCGCGGCGAAAAAGGCAACTTGCTGCGCGTTCAAACCGATAATTACGACCAGCCGCTCGATATTAACGAAGGCATTCGGCTTGACTTGGGCTCAACCGCCAAGTTGCGTACGATGGTGCATTACCTGGAGCTTGTTGCCGAGGTCTACCAGCAATACAAAGGTAAGCCGGCGCAGGAACTGAACCGGGTGGAATTACATCCGCGCGACTATTTATCGGCCTGGGTTATCGGCCAGCTGCGTGCGAATCCGAAAATAAACCTGGAAGACCTGCTTAACCAAGCCCTGGATCGGCGCTATTCGGCCAGCCCTTACGAAAGTTTTTATACCGGCGGAGGCGTACATACCTTTAGTAACTTTACCCCGGACGAAAACGCTAAAATCATGTCGGTGCGGGATGCATTGCGCGATTCGGTTAACCTGGTGTTCATCCGGTTAATGCGCGACCTGGTTTATCACCACATGTATAAACCGGAAGGCATTGCCCGGTGGTTGGAAATCCCCGATGACCCGCGGCGAATGGAATATCTTGAGCGTTTTGCCGATAAGGAAGGCCTGGTTTATTTAAGACGTTTTTACGACAAATACCATGGTAAGCCGGCCGATGAAATCATGGAATTGCTGACCCAGCGAGTCTTTGCCAAACCGTCACGGCTGACCATGCTTTATCAGGCTGTTTACCCGAACGCGGATGTCCATGCGCTTAGCGGTTACTTGAACGCCCATTTATCCGCCACGGCTTTGGATGCCGAGGATATTGAGCAGCTTCATCAAAAATACTCGCCGGAGAACTTTGATTTACAAGATCAAGGTTACATTACTAAAGTCCATCCCTTGGAATTGTGGCTGGTCGGCTACCTGATTCAACATCCCGATGCCACCCGTGCTGAAGTCGTCGCCGCCAGTACCGAACAGCGGCAGAACGTCTACCGGTGGCTGTTTAAAAGCAGCAGAAAAAATGCCCAGCAGCGGCGAATCATGACTTTGCTGGAGGATGAAGCGTTCAAGCAAATTCATACCGCATGGGATCATTTGGGTTATCCGTTCGGATCGTTAACGCCTTCCTATGCGACATCCATCGGTGCCTCGGGCGATCGTCCGGCGGCATTGGCTGAACTGATGGGCATTTTGCGTAACGACGGCATGAGATTGCCGATAGTCCGCTTCGACAGTTTGCATTATGCCCAAGCGACGCCTTATGAAACCGTGCTGGACAAGTTGCCCGAGCAAGGCCAGCAGGTACTAGCTCCCGAAGTGGCAAAAGCGGCGCGCGGCGCACTGATCGGCGTCGTCGAGGCGGGAACGGCAGGGCGTCTTCGAGGTATTTATAAAAGTGCCGACGGCAAACCGTTGTCGGTGGGCGGCAAGACCGGAACCGGCGATCATCGCCGGGAAATATGGGGAGCGGGCGGACGTTTGATCGACTCGATATTTATCAGCCGCGCCGCCACGTTTACGTTCTTCTTGGGAGAGCGTTTTTTCGGCGTAATTACCGCCTATGTGGCTGGGTCGAATGCCGAGCAGTACCACTTTACCAGCTCATTGCCGGTGCAGATAATCAAGTTTTTGGAACCCACGCTGGCGCCGATGATAAATAAAACACCGGACGACAATTGCATGAATACCGGCGATAAACTAATGCCGAAACAGCATAACGGCGTGCCGAGTCCTTGTAGATTGCTGGTAAAGGCTACAGTGGCGGATAAGGATAATAATCCGGTTATCGCATCTTCGCCTTAGGTATTTGAGGAGCATGCTTATTCAGCCACCGATCTTGGCTGAATAATTTTTCACAGCCGCCCGTTTAAATGTATTAGCGCTGGCAATTACCACAAAATACTGTTGATCGGTTAGCTATCCGGATTTCCGTTAACGCCTGATTGCAACTAACGCACGATAAGCCTGCTCGACCATAAACTCTAAGTTGTTGCTGGAAATAGCCGGGTTTTCCGGCTTCATTGACAAAATCCCTTAACGTTGTGCCTCCCTGCTGAATGGCGTGCTGTAAAACGATACGAATGCATTCGGCCAGTCTTTGATAACGCGCCAAAGAAATTTTTCCCGCTTGGCGTGTGGGCAATATGCCGGCCATGAACAAGGCTTCATTGGCATAAATGTTTCCGACTCCGACAACGATACGGCTATCCATAATGAATGACTTCACCGCTGTTTTGCGGTTTTTGGATAACGCGTAAAGCAGCTCACCGCTAAAATCGGATAACAGCGGTTCAGGGCCTAAATCTTTGAGCAATTGATGTTCGGACGGCGGTTCCGTTGTCCATAATACCGCTCCGAATCGGCGCGGATCGTTAAAGCGAAGTACCGTTCCGTTAGCAAAAACAAAATCGACATGGTCGTGTTTACCTGGTGCTTGGCCCGTAGGCATAATCCGCAAATTGCCGGACATGCCCAAATGTAAAAGCACCGTGCCGGAAGCGGTGGCAAATAGCAGGTACTTGGCTCTTCTGGAGACTGACTGAATGCTCAGTCCTGTTAAGGTTTGGTTGAGTGTTTCAGGTACGGGCCAGCGAAGTTTGGCTTGGCGGACGATAACCTGTTTAATGTCTTGGCCTTCAATATGGGGCGCGATGCCTCGGCAGGTGGTTTCAACTTCAGGTAATTCAGGCATGGCGTAAATTCTTGTCGGGCTGTTGGTTTGATGTTGCACAGTTTAACATAGGGATGTCCGTGGTTTTCGGGCTATTCCGCCGCTTGTTGAAGACTGTTATCAAGGCCTCGCTTAATAACTGATGTTACGCATTGTCCACGAAAAGCACCGGTTGTCGCTTTCCGCAGGTGGGCGACATTCCTTCACATTCTTTTAGTCCATGCCTAAGACAGGCCCAGGCCGGGTTATTTACGCATGCCGCTGAGACACCGTCGTTCCGGCAGACCTTCCAGGTTTTGAAAACCTGGAAGGTCTAACATCGCGACGCGCTTGGGAGGCAACGTTTTTTAGCATGTGCGTGCGTAATATCGGTTAATAATGCGGAATTTGCATAAAATGGTTTAAGTGAACTGTATAACTATTTGGTTTTAATATAAGAAAATGTTTTAATTAACCCGCCCAAGCATGAAAAATAGATTATAATCAGTCTGCGCTTGGTTGCCGGTTTTGAGCGGCATTAAAAATTAGTTTTTCAATATTCATTTTTACCAAAAGAAGAAAACAGTATGAGCAGTGTTTGGGTGATAGGTAATCATGTAAAGGTTCAGGGCATGCCCAGCGATTTTAAATTACTCTCTTATAATTTTATCTTTGGCGGCTGTGTCGAAATGATCCTGGAATCGTCTGAGGGCAGTCGGATTTTTTTAAAACGTAGAAAGTCGCAAATTTCCGATATTAAGGATGAATATACTTTCGACGCCGGATCTAATGATGAAAATTACGGTTATTGAAAGTATTGGGATATGAATTTTTTCAGCTAAGGTTCAAAGCCGGAGTGCAGGCTTCGCCTGCATGGATGTAGGCAAGGGGCGCGAGCTTCGCCTGCTTTGCAAGCAAAGCTTGCACTCCAAAAGACCAAAGAACTTTTGCTCGGTTACTTAGCATAGTTTGTGGCGGTTTTATTTAACAACTGCAAAAAGGTTACAGGGTTGAGGGAAGTGTAATTCGCTTTGATCGGTCCGGATCAAAACCTTTTCTCCGGTACTGATGAGGGGCCGCTCCTTGTTCGGAGCGCGGCCTTCCTCCCAATAGAGCTCAGCAATATCTTTAAATCATCAGAAAAAAACCTTTTATAAAGCATCCAGCTTATAACCGAATCCTCGCACAGTCTTCAGAAGTTTCAGCTCATAATCATCATCGATTTTTCGTCTTAACTGGCGAATATAGACATCCACCACATTGGTCAACGGATCGGCGCTGTAGCCCCAAACTTGTTCCAAAATCCGGGTGCGGCTCAGCACTTTGCCGGGCATGCGCATAAAGCATTCCAGTAACGCAAATTCCTTCGGTGTCAGCTCAATTAAGATTTCTCCCCGCCGGACCTCATGGGTTTCTCCATTTAATATTAGGTCGGCTATCCGCAATTCTTTGGTTTCCGGTTCCGGTTTGAGCTTGCCGTCACCGCGGCGCATCAGCACCTCGATTCGAGCCAGCAATTCCTCAAATGCAAACGGCTTGGTCATATAGTCATCGGCGCCTGAGCGCAAGCCGGTTACCTTATCCTGTACCGTGTCCCTGGCCGTCAACATCAGGATCGGGGTGCCGACGCCGGTGTTACGTAAGTGTTCGCAAACTTGCCGGCCATTCAGGTCAGGCAAGCCAATATCCAGGATAATGACTTGAAACTTACCTTGGCTGCTCAGCGCAATGGCTTCCTGGCCGCTACGGGCCACCTCCACGGAATAGCCTTCGGCTTTCAGCCCCCGATGAACAAAGTCGACAATTCGATTGTCGTCTTCCACTAGCAAAACGCGCATGTAACCGGTATCCATTAGATTATTGTATTTAGATTATGTTTCATTTATCGGATTGTCATTGTGTTCTATCGAAATCAGCGGAAGCATGACGGTAAACGTCGAACCTGCGTTTTCGATGCTGGTCACGTCGATGCTTCCTCCATGCGCGTTCAAGATCGATTTAGCCATCGGCAAGCCCAGGCCCTTGCCATCGTCCCGTGAAGCCAGGGCATTCCGGCTGCGGAAATGGCGGTCGAAAATATGTTCCAGATCCTGTGCCGGTATGCCTATGCCTTGATCGGTAAGGCTGAGGCTCGCCATCTCCCCATCCACCCGTAAGGCGAGTGCGATGTGTCCTCCGGGATTCGAATAGCGGCAGGCATTATCGCCAAGAATGAATAATACCTGCCGGAGCCGCTGTTTGTCACCGCGTACCCATGCCGGTCCGTCCGGTACATCCAGGGAAACCGAGATCGCGTCTTCCTCGGCCATGACTTGAAAATTTTCGGCGGCTCCGGCCGCCAGTTCGACCAAGTCCAACGTGTCCCATTCAAATTGGAGGTTGGCGGTTTCCGCACGAGCCAGAAACAATAAATCGTTAACGTATTTTCCCAATTGCATCGACAGTTCGACGATACGGTGTAACGCATCTTTATATTCTTCGGCTTCGCGATCCTGCCCGCGCAGGGTGACTTCCGCTTCGCCGCGAATCACGGTAATCGGGGTGCGCAACTCGTGGCTGATGTCGGCTAAAAACTCCCTGCGCTCATTGTCCATGCGTTTCAATTCTTCATTTAATTGATGAAGTTCGGTAGTACGTTCGGCCACTCTTTTTTCCAGCACGGCGCGTCCTTCACGCAGTTTATTTTGCTGAAGCGCCAACTCTTGCGCCATTTCATTGAAGTGGCTGGCGAGATAAGCGAACTCATCGCGAGTGTTCAGGGAAATCCGGTAATCCAGATTGCCGGAGGCTATTTCGTCGGTGCCTTGCATCAGTGCTTCGATAGGCTTTCTGACCCCGCGAAACAGTAATGCGCCGGATATGAGGCTAAATATCGCCGCAGTCAATGATGCCAGGATGGCGACCCGGCGCGACTGAGCTACCAAGTCCTCCATTTCCTGCTTGGCTTTCCCGGCTTTTTCCCGTTCAGCGTTGATTGCGGCATCGATCAGCGGTTGGAATTTTCCGTCGATCTCTTCTTCCGAGAACTTCGATAACGCTCGCACCGCCAGTTCATTCTTGCCTTGCTGGCGCAAGCGTTCGATTTCGTCGAAGCGGTATTGGCTGGCATCCAGGAAGGCGGTGAAATGGGCAACTCTTTCCAGCTCGGCGGGTTTATCCTGCAAATCGTCAGCATGGTTCTCTGCGACGGCGGTATTTCTAAGCTCCTGCATCGCTTCGTAGAGACGGCGTTTGGACGACTCGACGCCGGTTTTCGTAGCCGGGCTGTTCGTTATCAGTCTATCCATCCGCTGTTTGAAGTGGCGATAAGCTTCTAGCGACAATCTTTCATAATGATCGAAAGCCTCATACGCCATCCGGCTGCGCTGAAAATGCCCGGCAACCTGATTTGAACACCAATACAGCGCAATTCCTAAAATCAACACAAAGCAGAACGAAACGACGATAACAATCGCCAAACGGAAACGAAACATGCCGGCTAATTTGCGTCGCCGCTCTCGTCCAGGTGTTTTTCCATGGACCGGAGGGCTTCCAATTTTTCTCGCAATAAGCGGGCTTCATCTTTTTTCGATCTATTGGCATCTTTCGATTCCAGTAGCGATTTTTTTCTGCGTTCCAGCGTAGCGGCTTTTTTCGACACGCTTTGTAGACGCTTTAAGGCTTCGGCATAAACAGCCACAAGCTGCTGCATCCGTTCATCGGACAGGCTGCCGGGCGGAAGAGCAGTGACCGCGGTTAAAATTTTCGGAATATCGCCACAGGCATCGGAAAGCAGACGGCCAACCAATAGATGTAACTGAACGCCGGTTTCGGGCGCATCTTTTTGCTGTTTCAACAAGGCATGACACGCATCGGTGCGCGAGCTGGCGGGCATTCTGCTCATGTTGGCCGCGAAAGCCAGCAGTTCATCAAAGTCCGACTGCACAGGAGCATCGTTATGAGGACTCGGATTTTCGTTGCCGGCGGCATTGAACTCAGCGCATCCGGTCAGTAGCAAAAAGCTCAGCGCCAAGCTGGTAAAGCGAATAGAAAATAATGACTGCATAAATAATTGGGTTCCGTATTTTTTTAGGCTTTTCCGCTTAGCGGTATTTGCACGCGGATGCGGGCGCCATGTTGATCTTGTCTTGAATCGATAATATCGACTTTGCCTTGATGGTTGATGACGTATTCCTTGACAATCGCAAGCCCCAAGCCGGGGCCTTCGCTATGATCCTCACCTTGAGCGTTCTTGCCGCGGAAAAAAGGCTCGAACACACGCGAGCGTTCATCCGGTTCAATGCCGGGGCCTTCATCTTCGACTTCCAGTTCCAGTTGCGTCCCCGAATCGCGCAGCATGATGCGTATTTCGCCGCCCGTGGGTGAATATTTCACCGCATTCGACATTAACTGTTCGATAATGCCGCGCAATTGATCGTAGATTCCGGCAATTTCAACCGGCCTGACCAACTTTTTCACGCTGATCGATTTGCTTTGTAAACGGGTTTGAAAATCACCGATGACCGACTCAAGCAAATATTGCATATTGACGGTTTCCTTGCGGTTCATTTCAGGCATCGAGTTGATCCGACTGTAACGAAGCAATTCTTCAGAGACGGTTTTCAGCTTGTCGATATTGCCGCATAGCAGCCGCGCGAGGTCCTGCCGCGCACCGTTTTGTTCCTCGTCCGCTTCGTTGACAAGCCGCTCCGCGGCTTCGCGGATACTTGCCAACGGCAGGTCGATTTCGCGGGCGACGTTGTGCATGAACTGCTGTTTCGAAGTCTCCAGTCCGATCAAATGCGTGCGCAGCCATTCAAGACGGCCGCCCAAATAGCGAAGATCCGATGGGCCTGCAATATCGATCGCTTGGTCGAGTTCCCCGGAACTCAGACGGCGAATTCCGGTATTCAGTTGCCGCATTGAGCGCGAGAGCATGACCAGCAGCAGGATGATGAAAATAAACGAGATTGCCAGCAGGATTGCGCCCTTAATCAATAAGCCTTGTTCAAGGGATTCCGATTGTTGGCGCAATTCGTTGAATTCATGATCGACGTGGCTCTCGAATTCACGCGAAAGGCAGGAGGAGGACTCGCGCAGCCCCTGGAACGCCTCATCGACCGGCAGTTTAAGATTGTTCTCACTCGCCGAACCGACGATTTGCTGGTAAATCAGGTTTTCCTTTTCCGATAACTCATTAACCAGCAATGCGATTTTGTTATCTAAATGTAATTTTAGCAACGCGCTCAGGGCTTGTTTGAACGATGCCCGCGTGCTTTCGTATGATTGTTGTTCATAAGGCTGGCGTACGGCCGGATCGGACAGTAGCACGAATAGCCTGGCTTTTCGTTCAATATCGGCGGTTTTCTGCAAAACCAGGCGTATCGCTTTAGTTTGCTCGAAAACCTGGGAATTGATGGTCCGGCCTAATGCCGAGGTTTCGCGCATGCCGAAAGCCGCGTACATCACTGCTAAAAAAAGCGGGATCACCGCAATCACAAAGCCTAAAGCGATAAGAGACTTTAACGATAAAATATTATTGAATTTTATCCGGTCGAAAACAGATATAGACCGTGTTTCCTGCTTAGGGCAAGAATCCGTTTTCCTGAAAATATCCGGAATAAAATGAGGAATCGACTCCTTCATGGATCTCCGTGGGTAATGGTTAAAAGGCGTCCTTTTTCCAATAATCCATCCATGATGTTGCGAAAGGGCATTACCGGATTTGCTGGCTAGCCCGACTCGATGCGCCATTATACACCCAAGTGCTTCATCACTCACCACGCTGGAACTCGTCGGTTTGCTTCAATTCACATTTTTCATCGCCATGAGGCCTTATTTTTGCATTACAGGCGGCGTTCGTGGAAACCCAGCAAAGGATTGCGGATATAAAGCACCGTCTCGCTCAGGGAGGCATTAGTTTAGTGCGGGCCGGCATTCAAAGCGCACCATTCCGGTTCACTTCTTTCAAAAAAAATCCATACCCGCAATTATTAAATAACGCTTGAACAGCACGGTTACCGCAGGTTAGCAGCATCCTGGCAATGTGATTAATAATTGGCATAATTAATGCTATTTCTTAAGTAACCGAGCAAAAGTTCTTTGGTCTTTTGGAGTGCAAGCTTCGCTTGCAAAGCAGGCGAAGCCTGCACTCCGGCTTTGAACCTTAGCTGAAATTTACTATCCGGATAAACATTCGGAAACAACATAATTCACATCCTTGAGAAAAATCATAATGGCTTTAAAACTTTCTTACCTGTCATCACTGTTTATAGGATCAACTGAATTGAATTTTAACTACTTCATTGCGGGGTAAATGCTATGGACCTGAAATCTCTCGTTTTTACTGCGATTGTCTATGCGGCCAATATTATTCTTTTCTATGCTGCTCTCGTTAAGTTATCGATTGATTAAAAACTGAAAGCGCAAGCGGTTTTTGATCACAAAGACCGCTAGAGTCCGCCCATCAACATATATTTCATTCCCACGAATTCGTCGATGCCGTGACGCGAGCCTTCGCGGCCGAAACCGGATTCTTTGACGCCGCCGAAAGGAACCGTTGCCGTTGAAATCATTCCTTCGTTGATGCCGACCATGCCGGCTTCCAAGGCCTCGGCTATGCGCCATACCCGTCCGATGTCGCGCGCGTAAAAATAGGCGGCTAGCCCGAACGGTGTGGCGTTGGCGAGCCGGATCGCCTCGTCCTCCGTTGAAAAACGCACCAGCCCGGCGACGGGGCCGAAAGTTTCTTCCTGCATCATCAGCATGTCCGGCATCACACCCGTCAGCAATGTCGGCTCATAGAACGTGCCACCCAGCGCCGCCTGCTTTCCGCCCAGCACCAGCTGTGCGCCCTGCGCTACAGCGTCCTGTACATGCCGTTCCACTTTTTGAATGGCCCCGGCATTGATCAGCGGGCCTTGGGTCACGCCGTCCTCCAGGCCGTTGCCAAGTTTGAGCTTGTCCATCTCGATCCTGAGTTTGGCGGTGAAGGCGTCATGAACGCCGTCCTGCACGAAAACGCGATTGGCGCAGATGCAAGTCTGGCCCATGTTGCGGAATTTGCTGCTCATCAGCCCTTGAACAGCTTGGTCGAGATCGGCGTCGTCGAACACGATGAAGGGCGCGTTGCCGCCGAGTTCCAGCGCCACTTTTTTCAGCGTTGCCGATGCCTGCTGCATCAAGCGCTTGCCCACTTGGGTCGAGCCGGTGAAGGTAAGGGCGCGCACCAAAGGATTGGCGCTCAGTTCCTCGCCGACGACTGCGGATCGCGATGTGGTGATGACATTGAGCACACCCGGCGGCATGCCTGCCTGCTGCGCCAGTTCCGCCAGCGCGAGCGCCGACAGCGGCGTCTCCCCGGCAGGTTTGCAAACGACCGTGCATCCGGCAGCCAGTGCCGGAGCAATTTTTCGCGTGATCATTGCCACCGGAAAATTCCACGGCGTGATCGTGGCGACGACGCCCAGCGGCTGCCGGATCACCACGATGCGCGCATCCAGCTTGTGCGACGGGATGGTCTCACCGTAAAGGCGCTTGGCCTCCTCAGCGAAAAATTCGACAAAACTGGCGCCATATGCAATTTCGCCCCGCGCTTCAGCCAACGGCTTGCCTTGCTCCTGGGTCAAAAGTCGCGCCAGTTCCTCGGTATGTTCAGTGATCAGGTCGAACCAGCGGCGCAAAATTTTGCTGCGTTCTTCGCTCAACAGTTTGCTCCACGCCGGAAAAGCGCGCTGTGCCGCCGCAATGGCCGCACGCGTGTCTTCGGCTCCCATGTCGGGAACCTTGCCGATCACCGCGCCGGTAGCAGGATTGGTTACGGAGAGTGTGGGCGTCCCTACCCAAGCGCCGTCGATCAGGCACTGATTTTTAAGCAAACTGTCAGAAAAAGCCGGCATGGCGCGCCTCGCATGACAAGCGTTGTTTGAAAGGCGAGTTTACACTGATGAACCCAGGAGGGAAATGAGACGAAGCGTTCGATTCTTCCGGCTTTTTCGTGGCGGGACTTCCAAAAAGCGTATCTCTATGCACAGTGTGATTTCAACCTCATATCTTCATCAGCTTTAGTTTAAAGCTTAGTTAATTGCCGTTATCTTACGGTAACTTATACGAAGATACGTATAAACACCCATTTACATGTCATGCCCAACGGGTACTTAATTGTGGCTCGTCTCTGGAAAATCTACATTTTTTCCATCGGTATTGGGCCGCACTCATTCCCGACCTATCGATACTGTGAAAGTATTATCAAAATTAATTTAAAAACCTATTCATCACGAAAGCACGAAGGACACGAAGTTTTCAATACATTGAGTTTAAACAATTATTTTTTCTTCGTGATCTTCGTGCTTTCATGGTGAATGCTTTTGTTCTAAAACGAATACTTTCACAGTCTCTATCGTAAGGGAGAGACGCAAAGTTGCGGATGGTCCGATCCAGGAAAGCCGAACGCACCTACAAATACCATACCCACTTGAGGTTACGTCATGAAATATACAAACAATAAATTTCATCTTCTAGCCATCACTACCGTTCTACTTGCCTATTCCAATTATGTTTTTCCGGATAGTACTGTGATACCGACTATGAGCAGTCTTGACGATGAGATGATTTACGATGAAGGCAAAAATGTAACTTCGTTGGAAGACGCGAACACTTTCAGCACCATTGTATCCAGTGGACGCTCGAAAATGGGTCACAGGTTATTAAGGGATTTGAGAATGAACACCGGCTCGACGAACAGACGAGTTAATGGCGATAAGGTTATTCTCAATAAAAGCATCAACCAAGGTAACGAGAATAATCCGTTGTCCGCCCAGGGATTAAGCAGTACGGCTAAATCCATGAAATATTTTATTACCGACATAGGAACATTGGGCGGAACGGAAAGTTTTGCTTACGGCATCAGCAATTCCGGGAAAGTCGTGGGATCATCCAGGCTGGCAGGGGATACGGCAACACATTCCTTTCTTTACAGCAACGGCAAAATGACCGATCTCTCTCCCCTAAACAGTGGAAATATACAGACTGTCGGACCAACAAGCATTAACGGCGGTAAAATTGCCAGCGGCATTATCAGCAACGGTATTTACTACCCGGCCCTATATGATATTAAAACCGGTCAAATTACCGTTCTTGATTCTCTTGGCGGCGTTACACCCTACAATTTCAATGGTGTTGCCACTTCTATTAATGATAGTGGACAAGCTGTTGGGTATTCTTATCTCGATGCTGTCAATCGGCATGCCTTTTTATATAGCAACGGCATGGTAACCGACATCGGTTCTTTTGGCGGTTATAGCAGCGCCACTGCTATTAATGATAAAGGCATGATTGTTGGATTCGCTTCCGATCTATACAACGGCAGACCCCATGCTTTTTTTTATAGCAATGGCGTAATGAAAGACATTGATCCCGTTGCCCCTCTGGATTTTAGCAAATCGGAAAGCTATGCCAGGGATATTAATAAGAATGGGGATGTCGTAGGCGAGTTTCTTACTCAGGATCAAAGCGCTTTCCATGGCTTCCTTTACAGCAATGGCGTTTTTACCGATCTTGGTTTCGAGGGTAGCCCCGAGACAGTTCCTTTTGGTATTAATGATCGGGGACAAATTGTTGGGATTAAAAGCGATCCATATAATGATGTCTGTTTTGATCCTGCATTGGGTTCTTCCGTTCCTTGCATTAAATACGAACAGCATGCTTTCTTTTATGCCAAAGGAAAGGCGATTAATCTGGACGCCCTGATTCGGCCAAACTCCGGTTGGAAACTAAGTTGGGCATTTGATATTAATAATAATGGGCAAATTGTCGGATATGGATTAGTTAACGATAAATTCCGTGCTTTCCTTTTGATGCCGGCCATTAGTGAAGAGCAGTGCAAGCATGGCGGTTGGAAGAATTACGGTTTTATCGACCAGAATGAGTGCATCGCGTTCGTCCAAACTAACGGGTGATGCTGGTTGATAGTTTTAACTCTGACTGGACAAAAAGGATACGGACTGTCTGATGTTTTAATCGGCTGGTTGTTTGAACGTTAGCTTGTTTTAGACGCGGTTTTGATTGTCTGTAATGGGGGGCGGCTTGGCTTTTTGCGAATGGGACAGTTCGGCCAATTCGCGACATTCGACCAATCGAAAGATCATAGCATTGAAAGACTGGTCTCTCCTAGTTAACAGACATTGGAAAAAATTCTCAAACTCTGTCCTTAGATAAGGGTGTCGCCACATAATGTCGGGTTACCCACTCGCTACATTTTAGTCAGAACTAAAAGCAAGGATTGGTACAACCAGAGCTGCGTCCCCAAAATTAATCCACTGATGTCATAAGTTTTTGGGCAGACAGTCTATTGGTTATGCATGTTTTTCATGTCATGCATATTGTGCATGGAGCCGTGAGAGTGTCCAGGTATGGCGTCCGAGCCATGATCGGCTAACTGGGCGTCGAACCAGCGATGAATAGCATCAATCAGTCCTGGCTCCTTCGAAGAGTAAGTAATCTCGGCACCGTTCTCAAGCTCTTTATATTCAACGTCGAGCTGTCCAGGCTTGGCCTTTCGTAATTCTGCAAGTCCAGGCATGTCCTGTCCATGGATTTTTGCTGGATTGGAGAAGTCTCCATGTGCGAACTCCTGTGAAATCTTGGTGAGGTGTTGCCGGATCAATTCGATTTGTTGTGCATTGGATGGGTTTCTGACGATGACCTGTTGTACACCGCCCGTCTCGGTTTTGCTAAATATGTGCTGAGTTTGTTTAAGGTCGAAAGGCATGACATGCATACCACGTTGGGTAACCTCTTCTAAGCGCTCAGGAGTCGCAGCTTGGGCAAAAGTCGATTGGGAAAGCACTAGTCCGATCAAGGTAGCGGCAAACAGGGAAATCGGTTGTTTGGTAAGTGACATGAATTTTCTCCAAATATAATAATGCGGGGTGGGGGGGGGCAAATCGCGCGAAAACGAAAACGATTAGATCATACTTATAAATTCAATCATATATTTACTGGCCAGCAGCGTCAACACGACTATTATGCAGAGTTCAAGGGGATGCTGTGGCACATGTCGCTGTGTCTTCGCCCCAATATACATGCCTGCCAAGCCACCTAGACCAAAAAGGATGCCAAGCAACCAGTCTGGACGTGTTTCCACACCAGGCGGCGCGGGTAGAAACTGATAAAGTGCCACGCCCAGAATCGATGTCACAAATGTCCCAAAAAGTGCGGCACCCGCCACACCATAAATAGGCAAGCGAAATACAGCAACAAGTACCGGTGCCATGATTGAACCGCCACCAATGCCGTAAGCACCGCCAATCACTCCAATAATGAGTGCACTTACGACAATTGACGTCAGGTGTTGGCTGCCATTCGAAACAACTGGTGTTGGAATCCTCAGCGCAGGCCGAGCGATATTCCATAACAAGCGAATTGCCAGTCCCAGTAGGACTAGGCCGACAAAAAGCTTGAACTTGCGCGGATCCAGCAACCAATGCAAACGTAACCACCAGCCAGCCACCAGTCCGGGTAGCGATCCAGCGGCAATTACCCAAGCGAGCCGCCAGTCCATACGTTTCTCATGTGCATAACGCCAGACACCGCCGGGAATCGCCACGAGGTTGAATACGAGATTGGTCGCCGACACCGAAGGCATTACGTAGCCTAGAACGCTCATTTGGAAGGGCAAAAGCAGAAACGAGCCAGATATACCTACAATCGAGGTGAAAAAAGAAATGGCGAAAGCCACCAGAGGTGGCAGCCAAATTGAAACTGTGATGTTTGCGACTTCGAAATACATTTTTGTATTGCGCCATAAACTTGGAATGTCAGACTTTTAGTCTTGATTTCTGAACGTCTCTTGATGTCCGCTATGTTAAGCGTAACATAGCGGACAATAGCAGTCTTTCTACATTTTTAAAATATTTACCTTCGAACGACTGCTACGAGTTGCAAACGAAAAACTAAAAAAAACTCTCTTGGCTGAATAATTTAAAAAATGCGTTTAGCCCGGTAGGCCGGAATAAGCCGGTTTGAGCGATAGCGAGAACCGGCATTTCCGGCAAACACCTATTTTGCGACATTCAAAGATCTTGAGCGTATGGCGACAGTGAATCCAAGAGCCGTCACTTAACATCGCTTTATATAATTACTTAGATTCAACTCATAAGTGCAATCGGCACAGAGCGGAAAAGAAAAAGGCTAGCTGCTATAGTTTCACGCTTTTTTCAATCCGACCAAAGACGATGAAGCGTATGAGAAATTATAAACAGCTAAGCCCCGCACAAAGATACCAGATTGGGATATTAAATAAAGCGGGAAAAAACCAGAAAGAGA
>Ga0208789_1000180_pt1 | contig 79908 bp, 68 predicted proteins | sample Methanotroph_Enr_FD_187368 | JGI IMG/M metagenome (GOLD analysis project Ga0208789, IMG submission 187368) | Enriched soil microbial communities from Old Woman Creek wetland in Ohio, USA - Methanotroph_Enrichment_5 (SPAdes) (version 2) | ecosystem: Environmental > Terrestrial > Soil > Wetlands... | reverse complement strand
ATGCTATCCATGGCATGTTGAAACACGACAAGCCTTTTGACAACACCCGTTTTTATGCAATCCCGGCATCTGCCGGATAGGCAAAAATCAACGAATTGGAGTTGACTTTGAACAGAGTATCTACGGCGGATATTCTTATGCTGGGAACAGGATATTTCCGTTCCGTCTATAGCCTATCTTTTTCGCGGCGGTCATGGACGGCGTAACAGCAAATGTTTAAGCAAAATAATCGCTAGCGCCAAACCAGTCTACGGTATTTTGATTTACAGGCGTCGGTTTTTCACTAACCAACTCGTCAAGGATATATTCCAGTCCGTAAAAATTGCCGTTATCAAAAGCCTGATTCATCGGTGCGACAATATCGTTATGTGTATCGAAATTTTGGATAGCCATCTTTTATCTTCCTGTCTCGCTGACTGATGTACAAAATTAAGTGTAATACAGATCTATTTTTTGTCATGGGAGACAATAATTTCTGTAATCCGTGGCTAAGTTGCGCCTTGTTCGCTGAACGGAAACTGAAGCAGCGGATAACGAGAATAAGGATAATCGGCCGGTTTTAACAAGAGTGGGGCGGCGTAGCGCTCGTGATGGATGTTGTTTCGATAAGTTCCAGGTAGAGCTTAGGAATGTGTACGAAATAATTTGGGCAAGGTGTCAATGGCCGGAGTGCAGGCTTCGCCTGCCAGGGCAAGCAAAGCTTGCACTCCCGCTGAAAAATACGGGGCAAGTTGTTCAATTTATTTCATGCACGTTTCTTAACTGAATTCAGTCTATTTTTGCGCTGAGTCTGCGCGGCATGGACTGATTGTTTTGCGGCTGTAAATGCTCGCTACGTAACAAAGGTGGGGTTTGAGTTTGCTAATCAGCGGCTCAAGAAACCGACTTAAAATAATTTCTTGTGGTAATAAACATATAAATGGCTATAAAAACGACCAATAACCATTGGGCGGCGTCTCCGTACATTATGCAGACAATTATTACCAAGGTTCCGATGAGCCATGTCCGTTTAAGTCTATTTCCCCGCTCAACAAACTGCTTCAATTCCAATTCATCTTCGCTAAGGTTATTAATGTCGTCGTTTTGATTCATTTAGATCACCGTAAGCAATGTTAAAATGATATTTTATAGTTTTTAAAGTATTGATGACTATCAATTCCATACGCTTAAACCGATTGGATCGGGGTTAGTAGGGCGTGCCGTGCGCGCCTTAAGAATCCAAGGCGCGCACGGCACGCCCTACGGCGGAGTTCCTTGTTGGCTCGTTCCGTTTCGCGTTATGTAATATTTAAGCACCTACGCTAGCCGGTCGCGGCACAATGCTATGCATCAACAAACAAAGGCATAATAATGGAAATTACTCCGGCAAATATTTCAGACATCCCGGCACTTTGCGAATTGCTGGATATTTTGTTTTCCCAGGAAGCGGACTTTACGCCGGATCATGAAGCGCAAAGTCGTGGTTTGGCCCGCATCATCGGCAGTCCGGACATCGGGCTTATCGTCGTTGCCCGCCAAGACAGCCGGGTGGTGGGCATGGTCAATCTTCTTTACACCGTATCCACGGCACTTGGCGACCGCGTTGCTCTGCTTGAAGATATGGTGGTTTCCCCCAGCGCTCGCGGTTCCGGCATAGGCTCCGAACTGTTGGAGCAAGCCATTCAATTGGCACGGTTGAACGGTTGTAAACGAATTACCTTGCTTACCGATCGTACTAATGAATCGGCGCAACGCTTTTATCAAAAACACGGCTTCGGTTTTTCGGCGATGGTTCCTATGCGTCTTTCGCTGACGGAGTAAGTAGACAAGCAAAAGTTTTTACTCCTTTCATACTGAAAAATCGTTCAACTATGAAAGATGCAGGGAGTGTCAGCCGAGGAGCGCCGTGAACCCATCCCTGGGGGCTTGACGGCAGCATCCTTGCTGCCGACATCCTCGCCTGACACTCCCCGCTCTTTTTCAAAATTAGACGTTTTTTAGATCAAATAGGAGTAAGCGTTACAGAATAGTTGTTGAGTTTGACTGATCAAGATAGTCATAATTGCTTTCAATAGAAAAGCAGTTGAGTTATGGAAGAACGCGGGTCGGCATGGATGAACAATGGATTCCTCAATTTTCGGCACTACCCTTTGAGAGAAACGCAAACTGCGTAATATAATGTTTTATCCGTGGTTAACTAAGACTTTTTGTAACTATTCAGTACATAGAAAAATGGAACACGGATGCCAAAGGACACAAAAAGCAAAAGGCTTCCGGGTTAAAAAAAGGCTCGTCATACCGGCATGGATGCCGGTATCCAGCGCCATGGACGGTAACTTGGAATCTACAAGTGCTTGATCAACGCGAAGTCCCAGCCGATAGTTTAACCTCCCTGGAGGTCAATGCAGATATTGCATAAGGCCATGGATGGCCTGTAGTAGAGCAATGCAGGAGCAATTGCCGAGGAGCAAATATCTGTCCCTGCCAGAACGACGGTATCTCAGACACGGGGGTATAACGGAAAGGGGAGTCTGCGAATGAATGCCGGGTATGACGCCGTTAGCGAGAAACCTACAGCGGATGTTTTTTTCATGGCTTTTGTACTTTTCGTGGGCAGTGCGTAACATCAGTTTTTAAATTTACCGAAACATTTTTATCATTCAGAACGTCCACTAAAATTGTAACTAAATTCCTGGTGTGATTTATAAGGAATGAAGGGGAAAAGACATAATGGCGTCTTCCAACAGCTCATCCCGATTTTCTCGCAGCCTCTGGCTGACGTTGGGAATATCGGTCATTTTCGTTATGTTCTCCGTCATGTACGTCAGATCGGAACAGCAGATTAATCGGGCCAATGAATTACGGCTTCAAGCGCACTTGCTGGCTGACGAATTGCGCCAATCATCGGATGATCTGTCCCGTATGGCGCATACCTATGCAGCAACCGGGAACCCCATCCACAAACAGCATTATCAGGAAATTCTCGATATTCGTGACGGCAAAAAGCCCCGTCCGGCCGATTACCACGATGTCTACTGGGATTTTGTGCTAGACGATGACCGGAGGCCGCGCTTAAACAACGGACCAACGATTGCTTTACTGGAGCTGATGCGCCAAGCCGGATTTACCGAGGAAGAATTCGCCAAGCTGGCGCAAGCCAAAGCCAATTCCGACGCACTCGCCAGTATTGAATACGCCGCGATGAAACTGGTCGAATCCGCGGACTCGTCTGTTGAGGCCAAGCGCATCAAGGCGACCCAGATGTTGCAAGACGTCGCTTATCATCAGGCCAAGGCGGCTGTCACGCGGCCGATCGGCGAGTTCTACCGGATGGTGAACCAACGCAGCCAGGCCAGCGTCCATGCTGCCGACAGGACGGTTGCGCTTTTACGCATTGGCTTTATCTCATCCGGATCGCTGCTGATAGTTATGCTCGGATACGTTTATCGATCATTGCGCAGCACGCTGGGTTCATCGGTCAGTGAATTGCATGGACGCATCGCCTGTCTGGGGCTGGGGGATTTTGCCTCCACCATTCCGGTGACTAAAGGCATGGAAAACAGCGTACTGAGTTGGTTGGCGGAAACGCAGATCAACCTTGCCCGGAGCGATGCCCTGCGTAAGGAGGCTGAAGCTAGAAACCAGCGTATGACCCAGCTTTACGCCGCGTTGAGTCAATGCAACCAAGCCATTGTGCGTTGCCATAATGAAGAGGAATTGTTTCCGCTGATTTGCCGCGATGCAGTGACTTTCGGCGGCATGAAGATGGCGTGGATAGGGATATTGGACGAAGCAAGCAGACAGCTTAAGCCGGTTGCATCGTATGGTAGCGGTATCGAATATTTGGAAGGGATTCGAATTTCGGCCGATGCAAATGAAGCTGCCGGTCGAGGTCCCACCGGAACGGCGATGCGTGAAGATCATCCTTTTTGGTGCCAGGATTTTCAGCATGATCCTGCAACCCTGCCGTGGCACGAGCGCGGAGCAAAGTTCGGCTGGAAGGGTTCCGCCGCGCTGCCCTTGCACAGAAACGGCCGGGCCGTCGGAGTTTTTACCTTATACGCCGCAGAAGTCGACGCCTTCGATCAGGCGGCGCAAAACCTGCTGGTTGAAATGGCGGTAGACATTGATTACGCGCTGAACAGCTTCGATCGGGAAGCGTTGCGCAAGCAGGCGGAAAGTTCGCTTGCAGATTCGCATAACCTGCTTAAAACCATCATCGACAACGCGCCGGTACGCGTTTTCTGGAAAGATAAGGAATTACGCTATATGGGTTGTAATCCCGCTTTTGCCAAGGATGCGGGAGAAGCCTCGACTCAGGACATGATCGGTAAAGACGACTATCAATTGAGTTGGAAAGAGCAGGCAGAGAGTTATCGGGCCGATGACCAACGTGTAATCGATTCAGGCATCGCCAAGCTTTTTTATGAAGAAACGCAGACTACACCTGATGGCGGCACCATTTGCCTGCGCTCATCTAAGGTGCCGCTTCAAAATGAGGCGGACGAAACCATCGGTGTATTAGGAATATATGAAGATATAACCGAGCAAAAACGTATCGAGGAACGCATCCACTATCTGGCAAATTTCGATTCGTTAACCGGATTGCCGAATCGCACCCAACTGAATGATCATCTTAACGATGCGCTCGGATTGGCGAAGCGTAGTAACGGGCACTTGGCGTTGATGTTTCTCGATCTCGATCATTTCAAGGATATTAACGACACGCTCGGCCATAGCATCGGCGATGCCTTGTTGATCGAGTTGGCAAAACGCCTGCGTTTGGTTCTTAGGGCTGAAGACACGGTGACACGCTTGGGCGGGGACGAATTTATTTTATTGTTACCCGGTGTTAATGCGCTCGAAGCTGCGCAGGTTGCGCAACAATTACTGGATGCCATTGCCCAATCTTATTGGATTGAGCACTATGACTTGGTGCTGACGGCATCGATCGGTATTGCGCTCTATCCGGAAGACGGCAGCGACCTGGAAATATTGTCCAAGAGTGCTGATGCCGCGATGTACCATGCCAAACAGGAAGGGCGCCAATGCTACCGTTTCTTTACCCCGGAAATGCAGGCGCATTCGGAACGCAATCTGCAATTGGTCAATGCGCTGCATCATGCGTTGGAACGCGGCCAACTGCATGTCTGTTACCAGCCGCAAATAACCATGCACGACGGACGCATTATCGGCGCGGAGGCCTTGTTGCGCTGGCATCATCCTGAACTTGGCATGGTGTCTCCGGCGGAATTTATCCCTATCGCGGAAAGCAGCGGCTTGATCCTGCAGATCGGGGAATGGGTATTAAGGACTGCGGTACGGCAGGTGAAAGCCTGGATGGATGCAGGTTTTGCGCCGCTGATTATGGCGGTGAACCTGTCATCGGTGCAATTTCGTCATTCCGACTTGCCCGAGTTGGTCACGCGCATTCTCGATGAAGAGGGCTTGCCGCCCGAGTATTTGGAACTGGAATTGACGGAAAGCGTGGCAATGCACAACCCGCAAGGCGTCATTGCGGTGATGAATAACCTGCACGAGCGCGGCGTTCGCATGTCGATCGATGATTTCGGCACCGGCTATTCGTCGCTGAGCTATTTGAAGAAATTCAAAGTGTACAAACTCAAGATCGACCAATCCTTCGTCCGAGACATCAGTACCGATCCGGAAGACAAGGCCATCGTCAGCGCCATTATCAACTTGGCAAGGGGATTGGGCTTGCAAACCATTGCCGAAGGCGTGGAAACGGAAGGACAATTGGCCTTCCTGCGCGAACAGGGCTGCGATGAAATGCAGGGTTATCTATTCAGCAAGCCGGTACCGGCCGGGCAGTTTGAAGCATTACTGAAACGGTTTTAGTTTTTGATAATTAAGATGAATACCAGTAGACTGTAAACAAAACACGATCCAGTCGGATAATGATTAAACAGCGATTTTTATTAGTGTTAATACTCATGATGGTCATCACGCCGGTTTGGTCGGCGCTTGGCTATTATTCGGGTATGGTAAGTTCGTTATCTGCCGAACCTTCTTTTGAACAAGCTGTTGCTGTGGCCGATACGGCCGATGCCGAGCACTGTCTGCATCAGGATAAAATTAAAATAGCCTGTCATGCTAATGGAAGTTGTACCTTTCATGTTTGCGGCGATGGAGGCGTTGTTTCTACTTTTTTATTGACTCAAGCCTATAGCGCGTACCGCTATGAGCATTGGCAAAAGTCAGTTTCCCGTTCCCTCGCAGTTTCCCCTGAAATAAGACCGCCGATTCATAGCCTCTAACCGCTTGTAGGGGTTTTGTTCATTAGATGCATCAAGGCGGAGTGCAGGCTTCGCCTGCAAGTGCAAGCAAAGCTTGCACTCCTGTTATACGATAAACAGCAATAAGACCGTCCAGGACTATGTTTTCGGACGCCGGTTCTTATCAAAGTCGTGTAATGGTTCGCTCAAGTTGATGCGTTTTTGTCCAGCCCCCTAAGCGGACTCAACATAACATTTCCGTTTCACGGACTTTATAACGAGTGTTGGAGGACGTATGTCACCTCAAATCATATTCAAGTGCCTTGGCTTGCTGCTGTTTTCCGCTTGCGTAGTTGCAGGCGACGAGCCGGTAAGCAAGGACGTATTAACATTAAAATCCGCAACCGAACAGGCGGTTCGGGATAATCCCGACCTGGCGCAAATGCAGGCCAGGGCTCAGGCGATGGCCGCTATTCCGTCGCAAATGGGCGCCTTGCCCGACCCTGAAATCAGCTTCAACGCAATGAGCCTGCCGGTTAACACCTTTAGCACCCGGCAGGAAGATATGACGCAATTGGGCGTCGGTATCTCGCAATCCTTTCCTTTCCCCGGCAAATTGGCCTTGCGCGAACAAGCCGCGGCTTTTGAAGCCGAAGCGGCAACGCACAACGTTACCGAAGTACGCTGGCGTTTATTGAGCGAGGTTAAAACCACCTGGTGGCTGATTTTTTACCTGGACAGGGCGATACAAATTGTTGACAGCAACCATGCGCTGTTACAGCAGTTTGTTGAGATTGCCAGGACGAAATACGAAGTCGGCGAAGGCTTGCAGCAGGACGTATTGCTGGCTCAACTGGAACTATCCAAACTGCTCGACCAGCAATTGATGCTGAAGGCTTCGCGCCGCAACGCTGCTGCCAGCTTGAACGCACTGCTGGATAAACCGGCCAATGACGAGGTCCGGCTACCGGACAAGATCGACTCGCAACTGCCGACGATTCATCAGGAAAACCTGCTGTATCAACAGGCGGAAGCATCGAGAGCCGTTCTGGAAGGCAATCGCCAAGGCATCAACGCCGCGCAATCGCGATTGGACCTGGCAAAAAAAGACGTGCTGCCCGATTTTAATGTGGGCGCTTCGTATGGCGCCAGGGACGATATGCCTTCCGGCGACAGGCGGGCCGACCTGCTAAGTTTTAACCTGAGCATGAACGTGCCGATTTTCGCTGCGCAAAAACAGGCCAAGGCCGTCGACCAGCGTACCAGCGAATTAATGCAGGAAAAATACGCCTTACAGGATCAATGGAACAAAGTCCGTTCGCAAATCTCGCAAAGCTATAACGATTACCGGCGCGCCAAAGATCAAGTGGTGTTGTTTGAAACCGGCATCGTGCCGCAGGCAAGACAAACCGTGGCTTCGATGCTGGCCGGTTATCAGGTCAACAAAGTCGATTTCCTGAACCTGGTGCGCAGCCAGATCACTTTGTTCGAATACGAAACCCAGTATTGGAAAGCCTTTACCGAAGCCAATCAGTCGCTGGCGCAATTAAGCGCGGCTGTCGGCAAGGAGGACATTTATGAATAAGCAGTTAATCGTTACCGCACTATTGATGCTGGCTTTGGGTGCCGGCGTAGGCTATTTGCTTGCACCCAAGCCGGGTAAGGAACAAGCCCACGCCGTGTTGCCGGCAGAGAAAAAACCGTTGTTTTACCGCAGCCCGATGAACCCGTCAGTCACTTCGCCGGTTCCGGCAAAAGACGCGATGGGCATGGATTACGTGCCTGTATTTGCAGAAGACAATCATGCCGAACATGGCGAAATCCTGTTTTACCGTCATCCGATGAATCCGGAAATTACTTCGCCTGTGCCGGCAAAAGATGAGATGGGCATGGACTATGTGCCGGTTTATAAAAAGGATAATGGATCGGCGGGGGGCGTTAAAATCGATGCCGTTACCGTGCAAAACATGGGCGTTCGCACCGCTACCGCAAAAAAGAGCGTACTTTCGCATATCGTTCGCGCCGTTGGCCGCGTGGCTTATGATGAAGAACGTATCGTGCGCCTGCATCCCAAAACCGAAGGCTGGATTGAAACCTTGCGCGTCGATAAAACCGGTCAGCGGGTCAAGAAGGATGAGGATTTACTGAGCATTTATTCGCCGCAACTGGTTGCCAGCCAACAGGAATATATCCTGGCCTTAAACAATCTGAAAGTGTTGGAAAAAAGCCCGATTGAAGATATCCGCCGCGGCGCGGAAGAACTGGTTAACAGTTCGCGCGAACGCTTAAAACTGCTGGATGTCCCGGCGCATCAATTGCACGACCTGACGCACAACCATAACATCAAAAAAAGCCTGCATATTCATACTCCGGCGGACGGTATCGTGATCAATATCGGCGCTCGCGAAGGGCAATATGTAACGCCCGAAACCGAACTGTACATGATCGCCGATCTATCGAAAGTCTGGGTCTATGCCGATATTTACGAATACGAACTGCCTTGGGTCAAAGCGGGCGACCCGGTTGAAATGCAGCTGGCCGGTGTTCCGGGACGTATTTTTCATGGGCATTTGGCGTTTATTTATCCTTATGCCGAAGCGAAAACCCGGACCATCAAAGTGCGGCTGGTATTCGATAACGCTGAATTGTTGTTAAAGCCCGAACTGTTCGCCGAAGTGACGATCTATGCCGGTAAACAAGTCGATGCCGTGGTGATCCCGTCCGAAGCGGTCATCCGTTCCGGTGCGAAAAACCAGGTTTTTGTCGTGCGCGGCGGCGGTAAGTTCGAACCCCGCCAGATCAGCACTGGCTTATTGTCCAATAACGAGATTGAGGTGCTTGACGGACTGGAAGAAGGCGAAGAAGTCGTCACTTCCGCGCAATTTTTAATCGATTCCGAATCGAAGTTGCGCGAAGCCACCGCGAAAATGATGGAACCATCCGCGCCGCAACAGCCGGAACCGAACCGTTTGCTCATGGAGCAGGGAGCGCATCAACATGATTAGCGCGATTATCGATAGCTCATTGAAAGACCGCTTCATCGTGCTGCTGGGCGCTTTTATTATTGTACTGGCCGGGCTTTGGTCGTTTAAAAACATACCGCTGGATGCGATACCCGATTTGTCCGATGTACAGGTTATCGTGTTCACCGATTATGCGGACCAGTCGCCGCAGGTGGTGGAAAACCAGATTACCTATCCGTTAACCACTGCGATGCTGGCCGTGCCTCATGCCAAAGTGGTGCGCGGCTATTCGTTCTTCGGCCTGTCGTTCGTTTATGTGATTTTTGAAGACGGCACCGATATGTATTGGGCCAGATCGCGGGTGCTGGAATACCTGAATTACGTTAAGGGCCGCTTGCCGCAGGGCGTCACGCCGACTTTGGGTCCCGATGCGACCGGCGTCGGCTGGATTTACGAATACGCGTTGGTCGATAAAAGCGGCAAGCACGATCTGGCGCAATTGCGCTCGATTCAGGATTGGTATTTGCGTTATCCGTTGCAGACCGTTTCCGGCGTCTCCGAAGTGGCTTCGATGGGCGGCTATGTTAAGCAATACCAGGTCGAAGTCGATCCGAATGTGTTGCAAGCCTATCAAATTCCTTTGTCCAGCGTGATTACCGCAATCAAGCGATCCAACAACGATGTCGGCGGCCGTTTGCTTGAAGTGGGCGAAACCGAATACATGGTCAGGGGCTTGGGCTATATCAAATCCATCGCCGACCTGAAAACCATACCGGTCGGTGTGGATATGAACGGCACGCCGATACGCTTGCAGGATGTCGCGCATATCCAGATTGGCCCCGAACTGCGCCGGGGCGTGACCGAGTTGAACGGCGAAGGCGAGGTGGCCGGCGGCGTGGTAATTATGCGCTTTGGCGAAAATGCCCAAGAGACTATTAAAGACGTGCGGAAAAAATTGGATGAACTCAAAAAAGGTTTGCCGGAAGGCGTGGAGATCGTCACCGTTTATGACCGGGGCGGTTTGATTGAACGCGCGATCGAAACGTTAAATTCCGCGCTGATTCAGGAACTTATTATCGTTTGTGCGTTGGTCGCCTTGTTTCTGCTGCATTTGAGGTCATCCATGGTGATTATTATCACTTTGCCGCTGGGCGTGCTGATGGCTTTTATCGTGATGAAATGGCAAGGCATCAACGCCAACATCATGTCGCTGGGCGGCATCGCGCTGGCGATTGGCGATATGGTCGATGGGGCCGTGGTGATGGTCGAGAATGCGCATAAGCATCTGGCAGAGGCGGTTGAGAAAAAACGCAAAAGCATCATCGACGACTTAAAGCCCTCTCCGGAGGGAGAGGGTTGGGTGACGACTGCAAGGATGCAGGAGGTAGAGCAACGCAGGGAGCAGTTGCCGAGGGGAAATTCAAATAAGGAAGAAAGCTTGTTTAACTCCCCTCATCCCAGCCTTCTCCCTCAGGGAGAAGGAGAAGGGGCCGCTCCCGGCGGATTTGTCCCTGAGGGAGAAGGAGCTTCCGTCGAACTAACCCCGAAAGAACGCTGGCAAGCCATAGGCAAAGCCTCCCAGGAAGTAGGCTCCGGCCTGTTTTTCTCGCTATTGGTCATCACCGTTTCATTCCTGCCGATTATCACTATGGAGGCGCAGGAAGGCCGCCTGTTCAGTCCGCTGGCTTTCACCAAATCCTACGCGATGGCGGCCGCAGCGATATTAACAGTCACCTTGGTGCCGGTGTTGATGGGTTATTTTATTCGCGGCAAGATCATTCCCGAGCAGCAAAACCCGATCAACCGCTTTTTGCATTTTATCCACGCGCCGGTTTTAAAACTGGCGATGCGCTGGCGGGCAGTCACCGTCATACTGGCCGCGCTGTTGATGGCATCGATGCTGTACCCGTTGTCTAAAATCGGCAGTGAATTCATGCCGCCTTTGTATGAAGGCGATATTTTATACATGCCGACCACGTTTCCGGGCATCTCGATCACCAAAGCCAAGGAAGTGTTACAGCAAACCGACAAAATGCTGAAAACCTTCCCCGAAGTGCAGCAAGTATTCGGCAAGATCGGCCGGGCGGAAACCGCAACCGACGCCGCGCCGCTGATGATGGTGGAAACCACCGTGCAACTCAAACCTCAAGACCAGTGGCCCGATCCCGGAAAAACCACCCGGCAACTGATGGATGAAATGGACAAGGCCATTCATTTCCCTGGCCTGGCTAATAGCTGGACCATGCCGATCAAGAACCGCATCGATATGCTGTCGACCGGCATCAAAACGCCGGTAGGCATCAAGGTTTCCGGGCCCGACCTGAACGTTTTGCAATCGTTGGCATTGCAAATCGAGCAATCAATGAAGACCTTGCCGGAAACCCTGTCGGCCTACGGCGACAGGGCTGTCGGCGGTTATTTCCTGGATTTCGACATCAACCGCGAAGCGGCGGCGCGATACGGTTTGACCACCGGCGATGTGCAGGACGTTATTCAAAGCGCTATCGGCGGCATGAATATCACCGAAACCGTTGAAGGCTTGGAGCGTTACCCGGTCAATGTCCGCTATCCGCGCGACTTGCGCGACAACCTGGAAGCGTTGCGGCGGGTATTAATCCCGACGCCGACCGGCAGCCAGATACCGTTGACGCTGGTGGCCGATATTAAATTCACTCGCGGCACCGATGTGATTAAAACCGAAGATGCAAGGCCCAATGCCTGGGTTTATATCGATATTAATACTTCGGATATAGGCGGGTTCGTCACGCTGGCAAAACAGAAACTGGCGGAAAGCGTCACGATACCCGCAGGCTATACCGTCGCCTGGTCGGGCCAGTTCGAATACATGGAACGTGCGGCCGAGCGCTTCAGACTGGTGGTGCCGTTGACACTGCTGCTGATTTTTGTGCTGTTGTATTGCGCATTCCGCAATATCATCGAACCGGCCATCGTCATGCTGACCATCCCGTTTAGCCTGATCGGCGGCATCTGGCTGGTGTACTGGATGGGGTTCAATCTGTCGGTTGCGGTTTATGTCGGTTTTATCGCGCTTGCCGGTACCGCTGCCGAGACCGGTGTCATGGTGCTGAGTTTTATCGATATTGAAATCGAAAAGCTTAGGGAGCAAAAACAAGCCCCGTTGACCGGAGACGAAATCAGGGCCGCCAGCGAGGCCGCAACCTCCTTGCGGGTGCGGCCTGTCGCGATTACCGCGCTTGCCAATATCGTGGGCCTGATTCCGATCATGTGGGCTACCGGCTCCGGTGCCGATGTCACCCAGCGTATTGCCGCTCCTGCATTGGGCGGGATGCTGACCGTGCTGATATTGAGTTTATTGGTATTTCCGGTGATTTACAGCTTGGCTTTACAGTTCCAGGAACAGCGTAGGTCGAGGTTGGGATTGGCAAGCCACGAGTAATAAGAGTAAAAACTTTATTAGCCACGGATTTGCACAGATAAACACGGATAAGACATTCCTCGTTCCCACGCGCCGCGTTCCGTATACGCCAGACGTTGGTCGTGATTCGCGGCGTAGCGCGCCTTGACTGCATTCCCACGGAGCCCGTGGGAACGAGGTAAATTATTTCGTACACATTCCTTAACTGAACTAATCGGTAGGTAACAGCGCTTATTGATTGGATAATTTGAACGCTCTATCCTCCTGTAATCTGAAAAACGATGTCATTTTGAACTTCTCCGGAGAAAACTCATGAATACAAAGTTACTGATTACCCTGTTGTTAAGTCTTGGTTTGCTGGCAGCTTGCGCCGAGATGAGTCCGCATCCGATGAATATGGATCTGGCCTTGCAAAACGCGAAAACCAAAGAGGATCACGAGGAATTGGCGGAACACTATGAGGAAGCGGCGCGCGACATGCAGGAGAAAGCCAATGAATACACTAAACTTCTCAGCCAGTACGAGTCAAAAAGCTACCTCTACGGTAGACAGGCGGAAGATTTAAAAGCACATTCGCAAAAACTGATTGATGTCTATGAAAAAGCGGCCGAGGAAAACTTGAGAATGGCAAAAATGCATCGCCAAATGTAACGCTTGAATCTGGGAAAAAGCAGTTGAACCAGGGATCGACGCGGATTTGCACAGATTATTTGTAAGGCGAAAGGCAAAGGGCGAACGGCGAAATGTATGCCCTTGAGCGCCTTTTGCACTTAGCCTTTAATCTTTATCTGTAGCTAACCAAGATTAATGGTTGCCTCAGCCAATTGCTGCAAACGAATAAGCCCTACCGGCTCATCTTGCAACAATGGCACCACGGCATAGCGCCGGGCATGCTGATCAGCGACGGCAGCGATTTCGTGTAATTCATTGGCGGCGCGTTGGCGCAGTAACGGCGAATGCACCGGAGTCGTTGCAAGACTGTTATTGATTACCCAGGCCCACGGTTCAATGCCGGCACGGCGCAGGTCGGCTTGCAGATTAGCGGCTTCCAGCACGGGTGTGGTTTCAGCCAGGGTGACAATCAGCACCTTGGTCTGTTTATCGTCCTGCAATCGCATCATCGGCGTCAGGTAATGAACGCCGCTGTCCATCTGTCGGCTGACTTCGCGGTGATAGGCGCCGGTGGCGTCCAGCAGCAGCAAAGTGTGCCCGGTCGGCGCAGTGTCCATGATGACGAATTGCTTACCGGCCTCGCGGATAATGCGCGAAAAAGCCTGGAATACGGCGATTTCCTCGGTACAGGGTGAGCGCAGGTCTTCTTCCAGCAAGGCGCGGCCTTGCGCATCCAGCTTCGCGCCTTTTGTTTCCAGTATATGCCGGCGATAGCGTTCGGTTTCTGCGATAGGATCGATGCGGCTGACGGTCAGATGTTCCAACGCGCCGTTGACGGTTTCGGTTAAATGCGCCGCCGGATCGGAGGTGGTCAGATGCACCGGCAGGCCGCGTTGCGCCAGATTGACCGCCACCGCTGCGGCCAGCGTGGTTTTGCCGACGCCGCCTTTGCCCATCAACATCACCAAGCCGTGGCCGTCTTTGGCAATGTCATTGACCAGTTCGGCAAGACTGGGGTATTTAACCTGAACAGCCTGATCGACGTCGATTTGCTGTTGTGCGGGTTTGTCGACCAGCAGTTGCCGTAGGGCATCCAGTCCGACCAAATTGAAAGGTTTCAGCATTACTTGGTCGCGAGGCAAGGCTTTTAATACATCGGGTATTGTATTCAGCGCAGTGCGCTCGCGTTGCACAATAGCCGAGGCTAAAGGATCGCTGTCGGCCTCGCTGTCGGGCAGGATCGCGTTGATCAGCAGATACTGATGCTGCAAACCGATTGCAGACAGTTCGGCATGGGTGCGGGCAACTTCGCGTAAGGTGCTTTGCTGTGCGCGCGACACCAGGATCAGCCGGGTACGCGTCCGGTCAGCCAGCGCATCGACGGCTGCCTTGTATTGCTCGCGCTGTTTTTCGAGACCTGCCAGCGGACCGAGGCAAGACGCATCGCCTTTGCCTTGCTCAAGAAAACCGCTCCAGGCGCCGGGCAGTTGCAACAGGCGTATGGTATGGCCGGTAGGCGCGGTATCGAAGACGATGTGGTCGTAGCCGCCGGTCAGCTCCGAATCGATGAGCAGTGCGGTGAACTCGTCGAACGCGGCAATCTCTGTGGTGCAGGCGCCGGATAATTGTTCTTCGATGCCTTTCACCACCGCTTCCGGCAATAGTCCTCTGACCGGGCCGACGATACGCTCGCGGTAAGCTTGCGCCGCCGCCTGCGGATCGATTTCCAGCGCCGCGAGGCCTGGCACGGCCGGAATCGCGGTGATGCGGTTGCCGATGGCGACCGCGAACACTTGGCCGACATTGGACGCAGGGTCGGTGCTGACCAGTAATACCTGCCGCCCGGAATCCGCCAATTGTATCGCCGTCGCGCAAGCAACCGAGGTTTTGCCGACGCCGCCTTTGCCGGTAAAAAACAGGAACTTGGGCGGATCAATAAGGAATTTCATGGTGTGTGTCTCGACAGTGTCGGCGAAATCAACCGCAACAGCTGCCGGTCTTGGCCGGTTCCTCGGTAGATGCACCGCCGCAGCAAGCCGAGGCGGCATTTGCCGGTTGCTTGTCCAAAATGCGGCCGGCAAGTTCAAGCATGTTTTTTGCCGATGCCTGTTTGACCATGTCGCCGATTTTTACCGCTTCCTGCATGGTTTCATTCGTTACGCCCAGCTTACGGGCCTTATCGTAATGGAACTTGAAACAAGGCTCGCAGCCGGCGCCTATCGCCGCGCCCAGCGCAATCAATTCGGCAACTTGTTCGGTTAAAGGGTTTGGCGCCGCTCCGCTGAGGCCTGCCCACTGCGCCAATTCGTCGCGATTCGGATAGCGCCCGGACAGCGTCATTTTGCCATCGACCAGTATCAACGGTAATGCTTCGGCGCCGGAAGTTTCCAGGAAATTTTTAACGATTGGGTTTTCCGCAAAAGCCATCGGCTGTTGGGCCAAGTTGAAGCGCTCGATCTGCGCGCCGTTTTGTTTGGCCCAGTCGGCATCGGCGGAAAAATCGATCAAATGTTGGTCGGTGTCGACGCCGCAAACGCCGGTGCTACAGCACAAGGCGGGATCGAATATTTGAATGTTTGACATAAGGATCTCCTCAATAGTTAAGGTAGCAGGGTGCCGATACGGTCCAGCTCGGCTTTTAGTCGCTCGCGGTCGTTTTGTAATTCATCCAACGGCAGGGCCAGGAATTGTTCGATGCGGTGGCGCAGGATGCGATAAGCTTTCATGAACGAAGCGTTGATTTCTTCTTCGCTGCCGGTCACGTGGGCCGGATCTTCGACGCCCCAATGGCTGCGTAATACCGGCCCGAGATAAGCCGGGCAGGTTTCGTTGGCGGCATTGCCGCAGACGCTGATGACGATGTCCGGCGTCACCGGCAAGTCGTTCCAGGATTTGCTGTAATAGCCTTCGGTGGAGATGCCTTCCCGTTCCAGCAAAGCCAGCGAGCGCGGGTGGACCTGGCCGGTGGGTTTACTGCCGGCGCTCAACGCTCGCCAGCCTTCCGGCGCCAGATGGTTGAAGGTCGCTTCGCCGAGAATGGAACGGCAAGAATTGCCGGTACAAAGAAACAATACATTCATAATGGATGATCCGTTCGAAATAAATAAAAAAATCAGTCGCTATCGCAGCAAGCCGATGCCGAATCGGCTGCGAGACATTGTTCGGGATGACCTGCACAGCATTCGGCGGTCAGATAGGCGATCAGTTCCTGCATCACCGTCAGGTTAGCGCGGTAACGTTGATAGCGGCCTTCCTGGGTCACGTTGAGCAGACCGGCATGAGTCATCGCTTTCAGATGAAAAGACAGATTGGTTGAGGGTAGGGCCAATAACGAGGCAATCTCACCGGCAACAAGACCGGTCGGTGCTTGTTTGACCAGCAGCCGGAATATATCCAGCCGGATGCCTGAAGCCAGTGATTCAAAAAGTGTTGTCGCAAGTTCTTTGTCCATAGATTAACTATACAACAATATTTGAACTATTAAAATAAATTTACTCGCCGTAAAAGAGGCTTGCATTGAGGACTATAGTTCCTACGTTTTACGTCACTGCGATTAAGTTAAGCTTTAAAAGAAAATTGCCGTAGGGTGGATAAGCGTAGCGCATCCACCGGGCTGAGCATCAATGGTGGATGCGCTACGCTTATCCACCCTACGCTTTCCCTTAACTTAATGACAGTGACGCTCTGCGGTTCAGGCGGCATTCCCACGCGGAGCGCTCACTGTTATACCAAATCTCTGCGGGGGTGTTGTGATTCCGACAGTCCCTGACTTGGCGTTAGGCGAGAAACAGGTCGATAATCAGACCTTCCAGGTTTTAAAAACCTGGAAGGTCTAACTGGCAACGTTCTGAGGAGCGAGAACTTCTCCGAATGGAATTTAAAACTCTTCCCAACCGTAGTTATCGACAGGCAACAACTGCAACTGCCGCGTGGCCGGCAGATTTCTACCGGCGTCGATTCTTGCCAGTGTTGTTTGTTTTCGGACCGGCAGCAAATCAAAAGAATTGCCCGCATTGTCGTCCACTTTAAAACTGCTCACCGTCTCCACCAGACTTTGCGCTTGTTCTTCCAGCGATTCGCCGGCCGCCGCCGCTTGTTCCACCAACGCGGCATTTTGTTGGGTTGCGTTGTCCATCTGGGCGATGGCTTGATTGACCTGTTCGATGCCGGAGCGTTGTTCGGCGGAGGCGGTGGTGATTTCGGCCATCATCTCGGTAACGCCGCGGATGGAACTGACGATTTCTTCCATGGTTTGTCCGGCCTGGGCAACCAGTTTGCTGCCGCCGGCGACTTTGCCGACCGAATCGTTAATCAGGTTTTTGATTTCCCCGGCCGCGGTCGCGGCGCGTTGGGCAAGATTGCGCACTTCCACCGCCACTACCGCGAAGCCCTTGCCTTGGTCGCCGGCACGGGCGGCTTCGACGGCGGCATTCAAGGCCAGGATATTGGTTTGGAACGCGATGTCGTCGATCACCGAGATAATTTCCCCGATTTTATGCGAAGAGTCGTTAATGTCATTCATGGTTGCTACGACCAGGCCGACCACGTCAACGCCTTTGCTGGCGATGTCCGAGGCATCGGCGGCAAGCCGGTTGGCCTCGTGAGCGTTGGCGGCATTGTTCTGTACGGTAGAGGTCAACTGTTCCATGCTGGCCGCGGTTTGTTGCAGACTGGCGGCTTGCTGTTCGGTGCGGTAGGACAGGTCGTTGTTGCCGGAAGCGATTTCTTTAGTGCCGGTGTTAATGCCGTCGGCGGCTTCCTTGATCCGGTTAATGATCGCCTTAAGTTTTTCCACGGTGCTATTAGAGTCGTCCTTGAGTTGACCGAAAGTGCCGGCATAATCGTTAGTGATGGTCTCGGTCAGGTCGCCGCGCGACAGTGCATTGAGGATGCGTACCACTTCATTGAGACCGGTTTCGCTGGTATGCATCAGCTGGTTGATGCCGATGCTGAGTTCTCGGAAGAAGCCTTCCTTGTCCTCCAAGTCGAAGCGTCGGCTAAAATCGCCTTGCGCCGCGGCATCGACCACTTTGGCGATTTCCTGCTCAATGCCGACTTCGGCAGTCCGGTCTTTCCATTCCACCACCGCACCGATTTTTTCGCCGCGTTCATTATTAATAGGGTTGGCGACCAGGTAAAAAGTACGGCCGGCAATGGTCACTTCGCTTCGGAGCGTCGAATTGAAGCCTGCCAGCAATTGTTGTTGATGCGCCGGGTTTTGGTGGAAAGAGTCGATGCTTGAGCCGATCAGTTTGGTCGGATCGAAATGCGGGATGGATTTGCGAATATCGGTTTCGGCCAGGCGCAGCATATTATGCACGGCCGGATTCATGTAGATGATGGTGCGCTCATTGTCGGCTATCATCACGTTTGAACTGATACTGTCCAAGGCGGTTTTAATGCGTAAGGCTTCGTTGGCTATTTGATGATCCGCGGTGATGCGCTCAAGCAGTTGCTGCTGCATGTTTTTCATGGTGGCGAGCAGACTGTCGCTATCGTTCTGTTTAATCGCTATCGCATTATCCAGTTTGCCGGTAGCGATATTTTTGGCTAGACCGGTGACGTCCAGCGGCTCGCCGCCCAATTGCCGGATAATGCTGCGGCTGATGACGATCGTCAATATTATCGCGACGGCAACGCTGAAAGCGAAAATGCAGGCCAGGATAATACTGTACCAACGGATTGTGCCTTGAGCTTGGGCCTCATCTTCTGTATTGCGGGCTGTGGTCAGTTGCACCACTTTATCGATAGCGGCGCGGTGTTGTTCATAGGCGAGGCGCATTTTGCGGAGACTGTCCAACGTACCGTTGCGGTCGTCTGTCCGGATGGCGGGCAGGAAATGCTGCTCGGCCTCATTATAAAAATCTTGCGCTGCCCGGTAAGAGACTTGCAGCAAGGGATTATGGAGCTCCTGTTCCAAAGACTGGCCTAACCAATAACGATGCCGGGACTCGTATTCCTTTTTTAAGATTTGAAAACGCTCTATTAAAGCGCCGGTTTCAGTTGAATCGGTAGCTTGGCTCAATTGCAGGCTCACCAGATAGGATTCGATGATATATTCGGGCGGGGGCAGAATATCGGCAATCAGGTCTTTGCCTTGGACAATGCGTTGATAAACCGGGCCGTTAACATTCAGCGTATTCATGGCCTTGAATGTTGCAAAACCGAACAATGAAAAACCGATAACCAAGGTGCCCAGAATTATCGTAAATCGCATTTTGATCGTTAACCGGTCCATTTTTTATTCCTCAGAGCCGTAACATTTGGAGTAATCGGCGCAAACCTCGCAAGAGGGTACGCGACATAGATATAAGCCTTCCGCTTCGCAAAGTTGTTTGTACAAGAACTTTTTCCATTTCATGTCCTTGTTGTTTTTTGCCGCCAATTCGGGAAAGTTGTATTGCAGCATCGCGCTTAGTTGCGCGCGCGACCAAAGCCCCAAATCCTGCCACAGGTGATCGCTACCCAGGCAGCCGGCCACGATAACGCCTATGATCCAGTCGATTTCAGGCGTATCGGGTTTGCTAAAATCCTTTAGCAGTTTAATCAGGTCATCTTTTTCCAGCATTCGGCTAAAGTCGGTCTTGATGCCGGATGGTGCTTGTTGCTGAATAATGCGGCCTGGAAAAAGATGGTTTTTTAAACGATCGAATTGCTCGGGCTCCAAGCCCAGATAATCGGGCAACGCGCCTTGCCCGGCGCACCAGCTGGCAATCATGCAGGCCAGCCATTCATGATTGGGTGTCATCAAGGATTTTGACGTTAGCCGGGAGTAGAACCGTTCCCGGTCATCATGGCGTTGGAGCACGGCGGACATGATTAATATTCGACCAGAATATCTTCATCCCTGACGATCATTTGGCAAGCCAAACGCCAGGGCGAAGGTAAATCGTCGACAATCATTTGTTCCATTTCTTCTTTACTGATTTTGCCGCTGGATTGCAGGACCGATTTCTCTTTTTCGGTCAGCGGGCTACCCATGCGTTGTTGCTTTTTATCGATGCTGCTGACTTTTATCAGGCAAGTGCCGCATTCGCCGTCCTCGCATTCGTAATTGATCGGGATTTTGTTTTCCCGCGCCAGTTTTAATAGTGTTTCCGTATGGCTGCCTGCTACGGCATAGACGGTTTTATCCCGGTATTCGGGATTTGAGAAGGTAACTAAAGCCATGATTTGCTCCTTGATAAGTATTTTGAATTGTTGCCTGGTTCTGCTTCGGAAGCCCTGCGATTATTTTTAGTCTCTGCTTTCCACGCGCTACGCGCATCGTTATACATCTTCATTCAATATCCGATTTCGCTGGTAGGGCGGGCCGTGCGTTGCTCTCCTGCTGGAGAGGAGACTCTCGTTCCCACGCGCTGCGTGGGAATGCCGTCAAGGCGCGCTGCGCCGCGAGTCACGATTAGCGTATACGGGACGTAGCGCGTCCTACACTGCGTTCCCACGCAGCGCGTGGGAACGCGAAAACGAGACGTACGTATTTTTAAACCGGCTTAACCTTAACGGTTCCGCCCAGCACTTGTGCCTGACAAGCCAGCCGGTTATGTTTACCGGCCATGTTTTCGCGCAGGACTTTATCTTCAAGTACAGACGGTTCAGTCAGATTGTTCCAACCTTCGGTGACTTTCATAATGCAGGTACCGCAGTCGCCTTCACGGCAACCGTATGTAATGCCTGAACCGACCTTTTCGGAAATTTCGATCACACGGGTACCGGCGGGCGCCGAAACGGTGATGTTAATGTCTTCAAAGGTAATTGACGCTTTCGCCATTGCTTCTCTCCTGATGTGTTAAAAAATACTAGGCAAGATCGGCCATATCGATCGTTTTGGATTGCCTTAAACCCATCAGATCCTGTGCCATTTCATGCCCGAATTCACGACAGATTTGTATCTCTTCTTCGGTCGGAATTAACTTAATGCGTATGCCCGGAATGGGCACGCGCAATTTGAGACCGCGCAAGCGATCTTCAACCATTTTCACGCCTTCGCCGGTCCAGCCGTACGAGCCGAACACGCCGCCCAGCTTCGATTTGAGATTGATAACAGCCAGCGAGGACAATAAATCCCACACCGGCTTAACCGCATCGCCGTTGATGGTCGGCGTGCCGAACAGGATGCCGTCCGCGCTTTCGATTAAATCGACAAACGGCGCTATTTCGCTGCCTTCCAGGTCGTATAAGGATACGCGCACATGCTCCACGGCCATCGCGCCTTCATAGATAGCTTCGGCCATGCGCCGCGTGTTGCCGTAAGAACTTATATAAAAAATTAACAGGGTTTTCTCGCCGGCGCTGATTTCGCTTTGCAACGCTGCTGTCGATAATTCGCGATAGCGCTGGACATAGCGTTGCGGCTGGTCGCGCAGCAACGGGCCGTGCGCGGGCAGGATTTTGTTCAGCGGCAGCAAAGGCTCGAGCAGAACCAGAGCCCGGTTCACGTACTCTTTAAACGGCCGCATGATGTGGGCGTAGTAATATTCGAACGAAAAGCGGAAATCGCCGACTTCATCGTTAAACAGCCGCGCATCGCAAAAGTGGCAACCGAACACATCGCCGGAAAAAAGGGTTTTTTCTTCGATTAAATACGTGCATTGGGTATCCGGCCAATGCAGATAAGGCGTATGGAAAAATTCCAAGGTGCGGTCGCCGAGCGATACTTTGTCGCCGGTAAACACCGGCTTAAAATCGAACTCGTCCTGCTTCAGCAGGGCTTTGAGCATCGATTGCGCTTTTTGGGAAATGTAAAGCTGGGCTTGCGGCGCGCGGCGCATCAGTTCCGGCAAGGCGCCGGTATGATCCGGTTCAAGGTGATTCAGGACGATGACTTTAATTTCGTCGTAACGCGCAACCGATTCCAAGCGGGCAAAAAAATCACCGGCAAAGTTTTCCTTGACGGTATCGATAATCGCAACGCCTTCGCTGCCCCTGACCACATAGGCGTTGTAACTGGTGCCGTTGGCGGTTTTTAAAATAATATCGAAGGTGCGTAGCGACGGGTCGAGCGCGCCTATCCAATGGACTCGTTCGGATAGCGTAACGGCTTGCGCTACGCCATCGAGAGTTAAGACCGGCGGTTTAGTCATGACCGCAGCTTTTGGATGTAGGCGGGCGAGGGCAGGTTTCAATATCCTGCTGGGATTCGGTTTCTTTTAAGCCGATCCAGTTATCGACCGCTTGCTGATCGAATCCCGCCATCACGCTATCGCCGGCTTGCATTAACGGGCGGCGTATTAATAGAGGATTTTCCAGCATCAGCGCCAAGGCTTGCTGTTCCGATAGCTGATCGGGATCAATCTCGCCGTATTTGATCGGCGGGGCGCTGTAATTGAACCAATCCCGCACCGCCAACTCGCCGAAGAACTTTCGTAAACGCTCTTCTTGCCAGGATTCTGTCAGGATATTGAGCGCGACGACTTGATGTCCCGCTGCTTCCAACAATTTCTTCTGACGGGTATTGTTGGCGCAGCCGGGTTTTTCATAGAAATAGACAGTAGCCACGAACGCGTCACTCAATTTAGTGGGACTGCAACTCGGCCATCGCTTCGGCCATTTTTTCAGGCGGAATGCCGGTTAAAGAGCCGGGCGGGTTAATCGCCAAGCCTAACGAGTCCAAAATCGCGCCTTCAATCGGGCAAATACTGGCGCATTGGAAAACGGGAAAATCGCCTTCGCATTCGGTGCATTTTTTACTATCGACCAAAAAATGCGGCTTGGCTTCGTAAATGGCTTTACTTGGGCAGACCGGTTCGCAAGCAAAGCAATTTACACAGGATTCAATAATTTTTACTGCCATGACAAGCTCCTAGAAATATTATGCTTTTATCGTTCCCACGCTCCGGCGTGGGAATGCAGTGCTAGACGCTCCAGCGTCCCGTAGACTCGCAACGCTGGAGCGTTGCAGACTGAATTCCCACGCCGGAGAGACTGTGAAAGTATTATTCATATTTAAAATCAAATAGTTGTATCGCTATTTTTGGCTAAAAATATCGAAAATCAGCCAAGGCAGGCGCTTTTTCTCGATAATATTAATATAACCAATTGATAACGAATGAAATAATACTTTCACAGTCTCCGGAGCGTGGGAACTATTGAAGCTGGAGTTTGGGAGCGAGCTAAATTTTAAGCACTTGCCCTAACAGTTTCAGGCTTTTCATCCAACTTACCCGCTGCCGCCATTTCCTTATAAACCGCCATCACCGCTTCTTCGATAGGCTCCATCGCATGTTCGCCGTTCGGTTGAATACCGGCCGCTTCCAGTTGCTCCCAAGGCTCATAACCGACTTTCGAGCACAACACCGCCTCGCATCCGGCCAAAGCGCGGATAGTCACTTGCAACGTGCTTTCGCCGTCGCCGCAAGTGGTATCGCCGCCGCAATATTGATCGGCTTTGCGATGGCTGATAAAGCGCACGCCGTCCGGTGAAGCTTCGTAAATCAGGAATTCCTTGGCATGGCCGAAATGCATGTTAATCACGCCTTGGCCGCTGGTTGCTACCGCCATCAATACCGGCCGCGTGGTCAGCTTGGGTTCTTGTTTATGCTGCTGCGCTTTTTCGGCTTTTTCCAAACGCTTGCTGTCCATTTCAGCCTGGATGGCTTGATGGATCACTTTGCGTTTTTCCATCGCCGCCTGGTAATCGATTTCCATATCTTCGATCTTGTCCAGCGTAAACTCGTCGCCGCGATCCTCGCCGAGCATGCCGACCGCATCGGCACGGCATTGGCGGCAGTGGCGCATCATGTTCATATCGCCGGAGCAGCTGTCTTGCAGGTCTTGCAGTTCGTCGGGCGTAGGGCCGCGTTGCCCCATTACGCCGTAGAAAGTGCCGTGCTCGGCTTCGGCAATCAGCGGCATCACGTTATGCAAAAACGCGCCTTTGGATTTAACGACCTTGCTGACTTCGGCCAAATGCTGGTCGTTTACACCCGGAATCATCACCGAATTGACCTTGACCAGAATGCCTTTGGCAATCAGCATCTCCAGGCCTTTTTGCTGTTGTTCGATCAGGATTTTCGCGGCTTTTACGCCTTTAATGCGTTTGTTTTTCCAGTAAATCCACGGATAAATTTTCGCGCCGATTTCAGGATCGACGCAGTTAATCGTGATCGTGACATGATCGATATTGTGCTTGGACAATTCCTCCACCGCATCGGGCAGCGCCAAGCCGTTCGTCGATACGCACAACTTAATATCCGGCGCTTCCTCGCTTAAACGGCGGAAGGTTTCAAAAGTGCGTTCGGGGTTGGCTAATGGATCGCCGGGACCGGCAATGCCCAACACCGTCATTTGCGGAATATTGGCCGCCACTGCCATGGTCTTTTTAACCGCTTGATCCGGCGTCAGCAATTCGGAAACCACGCCGGGACGCGATTCATTGGCGCAATCGTATTTGCGGTTACAGTAATGGCATTGGATGTTACAGGCCGGAGCCACAGCCACGTGCATCCGGGCAAAATAATGATGGGCGTCTTCCGAATAGCAGGGATGATTCTGTACCTTTTCCCGTATTGAATCAGGCAATGAATCCATTTGATTTTCTGTTGAACCGCAGGAGCCGGCTGAACAGCCGCCTTTAGCCGCAGGGGCATCGTTTAATACTGGTAATTGCATCGTTCTGACCTCGTAAGTTGCATTTACTCAAAGCAAATGCACAGGTCATGCCAATGGTATTATCTTATTGATATATATAAAGTAATTGTTTGGTTTGTGGGGTGGATTGTTGCAAACGCAACAGTCATTTTTTTGGGTTTTGTAATTAATGGGACAAAACAAATGTTTCACGGGATACCTCTTGTATATCTATCGAATACCTGTTTAGAATGAAAAATATATATTAATTACACGAGCGAGGCTCAATATGGCTAAAGAAGTGCAAATGTCGATCAAGATGGAGCAGGAGTTGCGCGACCAATTTATGGCCGTGGCGGCCGAACGCCATCGGCCTGCTGCCCAGATCATCCGTGATCTAATGCGCCTTTACATCGCAGACAGTGAAACACCAAACGCATTGACTGCCGACACGATACGCAAGGCTCGCCAAGGCGAAGATGTGTTCCTAGCTTCCAGCCCTTCCGATCTGTTCAAACAATTAGGCATCTGATGCGTTCGGCGAGCTATACCGGGCAGTTTAAACGTGACGTGAAACTAGCCGAGAAGCGTGGTAAGGACATGGAGAAATTGCGTCATGTTATCGGTTTGCTGCTCGCCGGCCAACCTCTCCCGCGTGAGCTTGTCGACCACCCTCTGAAAGGCGAATGGAAGCCAAGTCGCGACCTTCATATCGAACCCGATTGGATATTGATTTACTGTGTGGATGGAGAAGCCGTTCGCTTTGAGCGTACCGGCACGCATGCCGATCTCTTCGGCCAATGACCGAATGTAGCCGATAACTCCGTGATGTCTTGAAAACACGATAAGACGTAATGTGTAGGATGCAATAGCATAGCGTATTGCGCCGTATCCGTAGGTTAAGCTTGCTATAATCAATCAGCCATAATCATTTTGATTTGTTGCAACAAAATTCAAAGGAATCCCATGATCAGCGAATACATAAATGCCGCGATGAAAAACGCGCACTATGAAATCATCGAAGACGAAGAGCCCTACTACGGCGAAATAGCCGAACTAAAAGGCGTTTGGGCGACGGGTAAAACATTGGAGGAATGCCGGGATAATTTAACCGAGAACCTGGAGGGCTGGATACTTGTCCGCAATAGCCAAGGCAGGGATATACCGGCAATAAACGGGTACAAGGTAATAACTCCCAGAGAAATGAAAGTTGCCTAAGTTAAGCCCGGTTTCATGGCGCGAATTAGTCGCCACCTTAAAAGCGCTTGGCTTTATTGGTCCCTATGAAGGCGGCAAACATCCTTACATGGTAAAAGGCGATTTGGTATTAACTTTGCCAAATCCGCACAAACAGGAAATCAGCGTCGATTTATTGAAAAGGCTGTTAAGACAAGCGGATATTGATCGAGATACATGGTTAAACGCTAAAAAGTAAGCTTTCGATAAACGGATTGCGGCATACGGTTTCAATACGGGGAATAGCTTCATAAAGCTTTGATGATTACAGATTGCTGCTCCCTATCGGCGGCAGATTGCAGACGGGAGACAATATAGTCATCCGTTAATTCCGGGAAAGTCTTCGACAATTTCAGAGCGGCTTATGCCATCGGCCAGCCAAGAAAGCACGTCACAAACGGTAATCCGTAAACCTCCTAATGCACCGGCTTGCCGCCCCGGTTTCCAGCCTTGCAGGTTGGGCATGTTTGTTATGCCCAACATTCAGAAGCTTTAATAGGGGAATGCGTTTTGGCTTTGCCGGCATCGGACAGCGAAACTACATTGCTTAATGCAGGAAAGGAAGGGTTATTGCTTGGGGTAAAAGTCGTCATTTATTATGTCGACGAGTTCCCAAGGACATGTGGTTTCAAAGGTATTGATGTTTAATCCCGTTTTCTTGGCCGCTTTTATCCGGGCCAGATCGTAAGCATTGTTTAAAATACTTTCCAGTTGCGGCTTTATCCCGTGGTTTTCTTTTAATACATGCGAATATTCTTTGCGTTGTTCTTGAATCATCAATTTCCAGCTTTTTTTTCTTTTTGCCGGTTGATGTTCCCACTTCAAAAGATACACTAACAATAATGTTAACCGTTTTTCGAGTTCTTGTTCTTCGCTTCTTCCTTTTGTTTTCAATTCCTTGATTAAGTTCGGTATGTCTAATTTGTCAAATTGGCCTTTCTTTAATAGCTTGATCTGTTCTCTCGCCCAGCTGTAAAAGTCCTTCATGTATTTAGTCATTTTCTGCCTCGCAATATTTTGGATTGCAGGCATGGTAATTACCTTACGTGACAACATGATTAATTTTTTACTTTATATGGACTCTTCTTTCGGCCGCCCTCATTATGCTAATTCCCTTCTTACTGTTAATTTACTTAGGAATATGCACGAAATAACTTGAGCAAGTTTTATTTTTAAACCATGAAGAGCATGAAAGGCATGAAGGATTGAAGTCTTCATGTCCTTCATGCTCTTCATGGTGATGCGTAAATTAATTTATGCCTGTTCCTTAGATTCATGAGGCGTTGGATGGTGACGGATTGACGCCAATACTGTTGACTTAAGCAATACAAAGCCCTTTCGGCAATAGCTCCTACATCCCGGCAGTCGTCCAGAGGGAGAGGGGCATATGTTCTTAAGTCAATAGTATTGTCCCGTCACCCCGACTCGTGTTCCAGACTACAAAAAGACAATCGCCAAAAGATCCCCACCATAAACGAGATAAAAAATGGACCCATTAACCGATCTAAAAGCCATATTGCATTCCAAACGCACCAATATTTATTACCTGGAAAAATGCCGGGTGATGCAGAAAGACGGTCGAGTGGTGTATCTGACCGAAGACCAATCTGAAAAACAATATTGGAACATCCCGATCGCCAACACCACTGTCATCATGTTGGGTATGGGCACTTCAATTACTCAGTCCGCAGTCAGGATGCTGGCTTCCGCCGGGGTATTGATAGGCTTCAGCGGCAGTGGCGGTACGCCGCTGATTGCAGCAGGCGAAGTTGAATGGCTGTCGCCGCAGAGCGAATACCGGCCGACTGAATATATCCAAAATTGGCTGAAGTTCTGGTTCGATGAAAATAAACGTCTAGCCGTGGCTAAACGCTTTCAGCAGATGCGTCTTGATTACTTACATCGGGTTTGGCGTAAGGACAAGGGCTTGCAGTCATACGGCATTTACATCGACGATGCCGATGTAGAACGGGCATTGAATAACTTTAATTCTAAAATCGCTCTCAGTCCCAGCGTTACCTATTTGTTGACGATTGAAGCACATCTAACCAAGAGCCTCTACAAAATCGCCGCCACTCGCACCAAGCACAGCGGCTTTACTCGCGACCATTCAAGCGAAGACGATGCCAACGCTTTTTTGAATCACGGCAATTATCTGGCTTACGGACTGGCTGCAACCACGCTGTGGGTATTGGGCATTCCCCACGGTTTCGCGGTGATGCACGGCAAAACCCGGCGCGGGGCGTTGGTGTTCGATGTCGCCGATTTGGTCAAAGATGCATTGATTCTGCCTTGGGCCTTTATTTGCGCCAAAGAGCAGATGACCGAGCAGGAGTTTCGCCAACAATGCCTGCAAAGCTTTGCCGAACATAAAGCCCTGGATTTCATGTTCGATACCGTTAAGGAACTCAGTCTGGAAGGTAGCCTACTATGATGGTGACCTTCGTTTCGCAGTGCGAGAAAAATGCGCTGAACAAAACCCGCCGCGTGTTGGATGCCTTTGCTAATCGTATAGGCGATTGTACTTGGCAAACGGTCATCACCAACGAGGGGCTAAACGCCGTCAAAAAACTACTGCGCAAAACCGCATCCAAAAATACCGCGGTCTCTTGCCACTGGCTACGCAGCCGCAGCCGTAGCGAGTTGGTTTGGATAGTCGGCAACCGCAGTAAGTTCAATGCCCAAGGCATCGTGCCGGTCAATATCACGCAAAAAACCATCATCAATACGCATTGGGAAAACGACTGGCATTATTTACCGCTGATTAAAGCCTTGACCGCGTTGGCGGCGCTGTTTCACGACTGGGGCAAAGCGTCGGCTTGTTTCCAGGACAAAATTGATCCGCTTAATGCCAAGCGCATTATCTCCGATCCATTGCGTCATGAATGGGTATCGCTGGTGCTGCTGACTGCATTGATTAACGGTGAGCAAAAAGATGCCGACTGGCTTAAACGCTTGGCTGACGGGGATATAAACGAATCGGCATTAAAGGCCGCAAAATCAGTTGAAAAACCGATGACCGATTTGCCCAATGCCGCAGGTTTAGTGGCTTGGTTGGTTGTGACTCATCATAAATTGCCGATCAATTGGAGCGAAACCAATAAATGGCAAGACGAGCCGGCTGAAGATCTAAACAAAACGCTTAAGCGGATCACTGCCGAATGGGGTTATCAAAACGCCGGGGAAACCAAAAAGTGTTTCCAATTCCCCAACGGCCTACCCAATCAATCGAAACCCTGGCTTAAGCAACTGCAAAAATGGGCTGCTAAATTGCTGGCGTGCCTGCCGCGCCTTGAGCAAGCAATGGCCGACGGCAGCTGGCGCGTGGTTTTACACCATGCCCGCCTGTCGTTGATGCTGGGCGATCACCATTATTCTTCGCAACCTGCCGACACAAGCTGGAACAGCAGCTTGGCGCTGTATGCCAACACCGACAGCAAAACCAAACAGCTCAAGCAAAAACTGGACGAGCATTTGCTCGGCGTTGCCAAAAACGCGCTGATAACAACGCATCTTTTACCCCAGTTTGAAGTTGAACCGCCCGCCGTTTATGACGTGAAACGCCTGAAACAAAAAAGCGCGGATAAACGCTTCCAATGGCAAGACAACGCCGTCGCTAAAATCAAAGCCTGGAAGACACAAGAGGCTTTAACCGAACAACGCTACGGTTTTTTCGCCGTCAACATGGCCGGCACCGGCTGCGGTAAAACCCTGGCTAACGCCAAAATCATGCAAGCCTTATCCAACAATGGCGACAGCCTGCGTTATTCGCTGGCGCTGGGATTGCGCACGCTGACATTACAAACCGGCGACGAATACCGTCATCGGATAGGATTGGACGATTCGGAATTGGCGGTGCTGATCGGTTCGCGGGCCATTATGGAACTGCACAGCCAGAATCATCAGCAACAAACGATAGAAGAACAAGCCGGCGGTTCGGAGTCCGCCGAAGAGTTATGGGATGACAACCCGATCGATTTCGATATACCCGATAACACCTTAAGCGCATTAAGCACGGTCTGGACGGATCGAAGCGGCAATATCGATCAACGTAAGCAAACATTCTTATACGCGCCGGTGCTGGCATGTACTATCGACCACTTGATGGCCGCCACCGAAACCACGCGTGGCGGGCGATACATCTTGCCTTGTTTGCGCCTGATGTCTTCCGATTTAGTGATTGATGAAATAGACGATTTCGATGGCGCCGACCTGATTGCGATAGGCCGACTGATTCATTTGGCCGGAATGTTGGGGCGGAAAGTAATGATTTCCTCGGCGACTATTCCGCCCGATTTGGCCGAAGGCTATTTCAACGCTTATCAGGAAGGCTGGCGCTTGTTTGCCAAGAGCCGCGATGCCGGGAGCCGTATCGGTTGCGCCTGGATCGACGAGTTTGCGGCTCAAATTACCACATTAAAACACAGCGACATCAGCGCCGATCTGGCCGCCTACCGAGCCGCGCATCTGGCCTTTACCGACAAACGGCGACTGAAATTAAACAAACAAACCATTCGGAGAAAAGCCGAAATCATTGCGCTGGATAAAGCCGAGCCCTGCGCCGATAAATTTTTTACCGCGATACAACAAGCCGCCGTCACGCTTCATCATCGCCATGCGCGGCCCGATCCGCATAGCGGCAAGCGGGTTTCGTTCGGCGTGGTGCGCGTCGCTCATATTTCGCCTTGCATCGAATTGGCTCAATACTTGGCCGATGCGCAATGGCCCGACGGTTTGGATAGCCGGGTGATGGCTTATCACAGCCAGCAAATACTGTTGTTGCGTCACTACCAGGAACAGCACCTGGACGCCGTGTTAAAACGCGACGACAAAGAGCGGGTTTTTAAACATCCGCTGATTCGGCAACATCTCGATAACAGCAGCGCCGCCGATATGCTGTTTATCCTGGTCGCGACGCCGGTTGAAGAAGTCGGCCGCGATCATGATTTCGATTGGGCGGTCATTGAACCTTCCTCGTATCGTTCGATTATCCAGCTGGCGGGCCGGGTGCTCAGGCATCGCGACGAAATCCCTGAAACCGCCAACATTGCGTTGATGCAATACAACTTGAAAGCGTTTACTCAAGCCGATGATCGCCTTGCTTATTACCAGCCCGGTTATGAAAGCGAAAATCATCGTTTGGATAGTCATGATCTAAACGCACTGATTCCCGCCGAGCAATTGAGCGCAATCAATGCCTTGCCGCGCATTCAGCGCAACGCCGAACTACAGCCGGCCGAGCGTTTAGCGGACTTGGAGCATTACTGCATTCAAGAGTTACTGACCGCTTATCAAAAAACAGGCCCGGAAAAACTGCAAGGCTGGCTGAACGGATGCTGGTGGCTAACGGCGCTGCCGCAACATTTCAGCCCTTTTAGAGAACAGGATCGGCAACAGACTTTATACCGGATACCGAATGAAAGAGGCGATTGGGTGTTTGTCGAAAAAACGCCTCAAGGCCAAATCAATCCGGTTGAAGACCGTTACAAAATCGATTCAGCTATTGAATTAAGCAGTCAAGCGCAGGCCAGATGGTGGCTGTATCGCGATTATCAGGCTTTGCTTGAAGAAATCGCCGAACAAAAAAACTGGTCGCTACGCGATACCGCATTGCGTTACGGCGAAATTAACGTGAGGATTGATGATAATGATAGTTTGAGCGGTAACAGCCGCAATAGGTTGAGCTATTGCGATCAGTTGGGGTTGTGGAAACAGGAGTAATTGCTTGGCGATTTGCAACAGGGCTCATTAAAAGCGGGGTATTGCACAGGCGTAGGCCGGAATAAGGCCAGCAAGCGCGTAGCGCGAGGTGGCGTTTCCGGCGAGTTTGGGTAGTGTTCTTAGCCGTCAATCTTCGGCGGTATCAATGAGTCTTTTATAGGTCAATGCAGCCTTTTTCATGCGTTCAGTAGGTTCGGGTGGGTTATCCTGCATAGCAAAAAACATTTGCCAGTCATCTGAACTAAAAAGTGTCGGTTCTATTTCTACGTTGTCTTCGCTTGTCATAAATCAGCTCGTTGTTTTTTCAAAACCATAATTAGGATTATTGGAGTGCAAGCTTCGCCTAAAGCGCCTACTTTTGGTGCTTGCACTTGGCAGGCGAAGCCTGCACTCCGGTAGTGCCTGAGTCAGTTTCCGTGTCTAACGATAACATAGTTATGCGCTCCGTCCACACGCATTACGCTATCAAAAAGGCCGATAGACAGACAGACCTTCCAGGTTTTAAAAACCTGGAAGGTCTAACCGGCAACGCTCTAAACAGGCGGAACGAGACATATTTCGACAGTCGACTTTGATTGGTCATAGTTTGGACAGTCACCAAATAAATACACAGGTCGACTTACAACCAACCCTACATTACACTCTCGTTCGCCACTAATTTAGAAGGACAGCGATATGTTAGACCCCGCAATCGAAAACTTCTTGTCCGAACGCAAAGCGGCCCGGATCAAGAAAAATCTAAAACCCGGCATCAGCGATGAAGAAAAAGAAACTATTGAACTAGAAGCGGCTGATGCTTTCCACTTGAGCAACTGGCTACCCGACGCGGCCAAGCGGGCAGGGTGGTTGTCGATGCTGACCCATCCCGGCAAATTTACCCATCCGAGCGCTAAATCCAATGCCATAATCGCCAACGCCGAACCAAAACCCGACGGCTTTTTACGCACCGGCAATGCGAATGCCGATCTCGACGTATTAGGCAATGCCGCGGCTTTGGATGTTTATAAATTCCTGTCGTTAACATTAACCGACGGGCAAACGGTATTGGCGCACTTGGAACAAACCAGCGAACAGATTCAAGCGCAATTCAAACTCTCAACCCAACCTTTTGAAGAGTTGCAACAAGGCTTGTTAGCCATCAAGCAAACTTCGGATACCGCCAAAACCTCGGAAAAAATCAAACAAGTGTATTTTCCGGTCGATGACGGCTACCACTTGTTATCGATACTCACCCCGTCGGGCTTGATGTTTAAACTTAAAGAACGCATTAACATCCTGCGATTTTCCGACCAAGCCAAACAAGCCCGCGAAGATCGCCGCCATCAAGTTCATAACGAACAAGGTTTCGATGAACTATACAACTTGGCAGTAATCGGCTTCGGCGGCACCAAGCCGCAAAACATCAGCGTTTTGAACAGCCAAAACGGCGGCACCGTGTACCTGTTGCCATCGTTGCCGCCGCAACTGGAGATACGCGCGATTCAGCCGCCCAAAACCAGTTTTTTTAAAGACAGCCTGTATTACAAGCATTACCAGGACAGCTTTAAAGCCTTGCACCGCCTGATTGCGGCCAACCATAACAACATCGACATTCGTGACGGCCGCGACTATTGGATAGAGTCAATTGCCGAACAAGTCATCGAGAAAGTCTGGCAATTAAGACAACTCGATGCCGGCTGGTCGGAAGCAACCAATTTGCCGTTAGCGCAAAAAATTTGGCTGGATGCGGCTTACCTTGAACAGCGCGAAAACGAAGACGATTGGCTGGACGAGATCACCCGCAGCTTGGTCGATTGGTTCCGTTTCGCCTACGAAAAAACAGTGGCCAAGGATAAAGCCATCTTTTTAGGCGACGTTGAACTGGCGCATATCCGGACCGTGTTTACCGCGATGCAGGAGGATTTACGATGAACCGCTTTCTGATCATCCCGCACCTGCAAATCCATAATGCCAATGCACTGTCCAGCCCTTACACCATCGGCTTTCCGGCGATGACGGCGTGGCTGGGCGGCATTCATGCCTTGCAGCGCAAACTGAATGCCGGGCAATTTAACGAACTGGCCTTTATCCGTAGCGCCGTCGCCTGCCACAGCATCGAGCTGCAAACCTATAAAGGCCGGGGCGATTATGTGCATTCCATCATCGGCACCGGCAATCCGCTGGATAAAAACGGCAAGCGTCCGTCGTTCATCGAAGAAGCGCGCTGTCATCTGACCGTATCGATAGTCATTGAATATCAGGGCCTTGATGGAGATGGCGATGATGCCGACGCCTTTTTAGCGGCAGTCAACGCGCAGTTAAACACGCTAAAACTGGCGGGCGGCGATATTCTCGATTTTAAAACGCCGGAGTTGCTGAAAGTGGACGGCGACGCCGAGTTAGCCAAACTCACCCGCAAACTGATGCCCAGCCATGTACTGAAAGAGCGCCGCGATTTAATGATCGAAGCCATGAAAAATCAAGGCGACAACATCGACGCGATTGACGCACTGATCGATTATTTAACCATCCAACACCGTAGTGAAGCCGACGAAGCAGCCCAAACCGAATGGACCGCCAAACGCAAAGCAGCCGGTTGGATTGTGCCGATTGCGACCGGCTTTCACGGCATCAGCGACTTGGGCAAAGCCGAAAACCAGCGCGATCCCGACACCCCGCACCGCTTCGCCGAAAGCCTGGTCACACTGGGCGAGTTTGTAATGCCGTACCGCATCAAGCGCCTGGACGACCTGCTTTGGCACAGCCGCTACGACGCAAAAAACAACCTTTATCTGATTGAACAAAACCATCGCAAGGAAAAACATCATGGCTAAAAAAGACACCATCGCAACCGCTTCCGTACTGGCATTCGAGAAAAAACTCGTCCCTTCCGACGGCCGCTTTTACGGCACAACCTGGGACAAAAGAGCCGAGCAGGGCACGCCGCTTAAACTGCAAGAAAAATCGGTACGCGGCACCATTTCCAACCGCTTGAAAAAAGCCCAGCAAGACGACCCGATGAAGCTGGACGCCGAAGTTGAAAAGCCCAATCTGCAAACCGTCGATAGCTGCGCCTTGGGCAGCGATCAAGATACCTTGAAACTCGGTTTTACCCTGAAAATCCTCAGCGGCGTGGACAAGCCGTCGGCCTGTAACAGCGCCGAATTCAACGCCAGCTATGCACAAGCGGCTAAAGCTTATATCGACTCGGAAGGCTTTACCGAACTGGCCAAACGCTACGCCGTCAATATCGCCAACGCCCGCTTTTTATGGCGCAACCGGGTCGGCGCGGAGCGCATCGAAGTGGCCGTCAAGGTAAAAAACCAAGGCGAACAGCAAAGCTGGACTTTTGACGCCAAGGCTACCGGCACAAAAAACTTCGATAACGATAATGCCGACATTGCCGCGTTGGCCGCCAAAATTGCTGCTGCGTTATCCGGCAACAGCGAATTCTTATTGTTGGAAATCAACGCCTATGCCCAAGCCGGCCTGGCCCAGGATGTTTATCCCAGCGAAGAACTGGTGCTGGATAAAGGCAACAGCAAATCGAAAAAAAGCAAAATCCTGTATCACATCGACGGCATTGCCGGCATGCACTCGCAAAAAATCGGCAACGCGTTGCGCACCATCGACACTTGGTACCCGGAACACGACGAGGCCGACATCGGCCCGATTGCAATTGAACCTTACGGCGCCGTCACCAACCTGGGCAAAGCCTACCGCACGCCTAAAGACAAAGCCGATTTTTACAGCCTGTTCGACCGTTTTGCCCGAGGCGAATCGTTGAACAGTAAAAACGACGAGCATTACGTCATGGCCGTTCTGGTGCGCGGCGGCGTATTCGGCGAAAGCGGCAAGGATTAATCATGAACCACTACCAGGACATCACCTTGCTGCCCGATGCCGACATCGGCCTGCATTTTGTATGGGAAAAAGTTTATCGGCAGATTCATTTGGGCTTGGTTGAAATGCAGGACAGTAACGGCAAACTGCCGATCGGCATTGCCTTGCCCGGCTATAACGCCGACAAGCATCAGCTCGGTAACAAACTGCGGCTGTTGGCGGAAACCGAAGCCCAGCTTGCAAGCTTTAACGCCCAACAATGGCTGAGCCGTCTGAGCGATTATGTGCATCTGACCGGTATCCGCGAGGTTCCAAGCCGTATTCAAAGCTACGCCAGCTACTATCGTATTCAGCCTAAAAGCAGCAACGCAAGATTGGCAAGGCGCAAAGCCAAGCGCGAAAACAGCAGTGTTGAAGAGGCTTTGGAGGCATTGGAAAAATTCCCGGAGCAGCGCACGGACGCGCCTTATGTCCGGATTAAAAGCCAAAGCAGCGGGGAACGATTTCGTTTGTTTATCGGCTGTGTTGAAGTTTCGGAACCGGTCAACCAAGGTTTCAACGCATACGGATTAAGCCGGCAAAGCAGCGTTCCGGTTTTTTGACCATTGCTTGGTTGAGCTTTTTAAAAATATAGAAAAATCAATAAAATAGCTTAGGCGGAGTTTCGGTTTATAAAAACAGGAAATTTCGCTTAAGCTATTGATGGGGTTGTTTAATCTCAGGAAAACTTGCAGTTCACTGCCGCGCAGGCAGCTTAGAAAGCGATAACAGGCCCTGATGGCAAATCAATGGGGTTCACTGCCGCGCAGGCAGCTTAGAAAATCAGATCCGATTACTTTAAATTTCATTTTCTGTTCACTGCCGCGCAGGCAGCTTAGAAAAGATGCTTGCCGGCGTCTGGTTGATTGACGGGGTTCACTGCCGCGCAGGCAGCTTAGAAAGCAATGAACATGCAGTTCTGGGAACCATCCATGTTCACTGCCGCGCAGGCAGCTTAGAAAGAGGTGACAAGATTGTTGCGCGTTATCGTGACGTTCACTGCCGCGCAGGCAGCTTAGAAATTTGATGATTTTATTTGCAAAAACTTTGGTGCTGTTCACTGCCGCGCAGGCAGCTTAGAAATGTACTTTTTCCCCGCGCGCCACATGAAGGCAGTTCACTGCCGCGCAGGCAGCTTAGAAACATGTCCTCAGTATTTCTTTTTCGCCGGATTCGTTCACTGCCGCGCAGGCAGCTTAGAAAGGGGAAAGAAAGAGGCTGATTTTTGGGCATTTGTTCACTGCCGCGCAGGCAGCTTAGAAAAAAATCAGAATACTACGAACCCTGTTGTACTGGTTCACTGCCGCGCAGGCAGCTTAGAAAACCATTGTTCGCCGTCCATGTATCGACAAAATGTTCACTGCCGCGCAGGCAGCTTAGAAAACCTGTCAACAAATCAGGGCCTCGAACAACACGTTCACTGCCGCGCAGGCAGCTTAGAAAAACCCAATCTGTTTGCTTCATGGTGTTTGTTTGTTCACTGCCGCGCAGGCAGCTTAGAAATGTTTGTTAGGAGTACGCCGCGCTCCATCAGCGTTCACTGCCGCGCAGGCAGCTTAGAAAAAGTATCCCGCTTGACTTAACGCGCTGGAATCGTTCACTGCCGCGCAGGCAGCTTAGAAAGTAGACGGCCCTCCATTGTATTGATCCAATTCGTTCACTGCCGCGCAGGCAGCTTAGAAATTCCGTGGCCGTAGCCGAGGGGCTAAGTTGGAGTTCACTGCCGCGCAGGCAGCTTAGAAATGTAGCATTAAAACCGACACATCAAGATCAAAGTTCACTGCCGCACAGGCAGCTTAGAAAAAAGAAAAATCAATCTGCCGACTGGTTCCGGTGTTCACTGCCGCACAGGCAGCTTAGAAACACTTTTGCCAAACGTAACCATTGCCATCGACGTTCACTGCCGCACAGGCAGCTTAGAAATGATCAGGAGTGGCTGTATGCGCTGGCTAAGAGTTCACTGCCGCACAGGCACTTAGAAATGGAAGACGAGCATCAAGCCGATGCGGTGTTTGTTCACTGCCGCACAGGCAGCTTAGAAAAATTGCCTCCGGAAGGCGTGACTGCGATGGCGGTTCACTGCCGCACAGGCAGCTTAGAAAATGCGACCATCCAGGCTGCTTGAGCCACGTAAGTTCACTGCCGCACAGGCAGCTTAGAAAGCCGATCGTAAGGCCGCCTAAACTTATCCTTTGTTCACTGCCGCGCAGGCAGCTTAGAAAAAAATAATGGCGGGAAAAAGCTCTATTTTAGAGTTCACTGCCGCACAGGCAGCTTAGAAAACTTTCCCTAGTCCGTGCGCGCGCTTTTTGCCGTTCACTGCCGCATAGGCAGCTTAGAAATTTTACAAAACATAAAACCGGAGTCAGCTATGGTTCACTGCCGCGCAGGCAATACACAACGCTGTCCCCGGAGCCGTCATACCGGCAGGGATGCCGGTATCTAGTGCCATGGACGGTAACTTGAGGTTCTACAGATACTTGAGCGGCGCGAAGTTTCACCTCCCTGTGCCTGGGTTCCGGCATAACCCACAGGGATGTGGGGAATGCAGATATTGCAGGAGCAAATATCTGTCCCTGCCAGAACGACGGTATCCCACAAACATAGGTGTATGATGTAAGGAGGTGGCTGTTTCGGGAGTCTGTGAAGGAATGCCGGGTATGACGCCGGCAGCGACAAAACTACGGCTGCTATTTTTCGTGGACAATATGTAACATCAGTTAATAATCATAAAGTTCACTGCCGTGCAGGCAGCTTAGAAAAGTCATCCAACGACATCCGTTCACTGCCGCACAGGCAGCTTAGAAGTAATTCAGGGCAACCACAAGGGATTGCCCCTACTGCCCAAACAGCATTGCAACAACCAGCCTCAAGCTACATCGTGATACCAATCCAAAAGCGCTTCTCCGCCCCAGTTTTCGGCATCGCCGGGAATGTGTTCATCTGTTTTGTATAACGTCATTTGGCCGGGTTTTGGCGAGCTTACCAATAAGCTTTCTGCATACTCAACTGAACAGCCTTGTTTGCCGGTTTCGTCTTTTAGCCATTGCGTGGCCATCGCAATGGCTTCCTGCCGGGTTTCGCCAAAGCCGAAAACGGCGTAATCGTGTTGCACGTATAAAATGGTCATTGTTGCTCCGAATTTTTAGGGAATCTTTAAATCAAGTTGATTGTGGGACCAAACAATTAGTTAATTTTAATCTCCTCGGCAACTGCTCCTGCGTTGCTCTACCTCCTGCATCCTTGCAGTCGTCACCCCAGCCCTCTCCAGCAGGAGAGGGAGTAGGTCTCTTTAAATCTGCTTCATAGTAATATCCAAGGTCAAAATCCGGTAAGCAATCTGCCTCGGCGTCATGTTCAGCAGGCGCGCGGCCTTGGCTTGTACCCAGCCGCTTTGCTCCAGCGCGGCGATGACCCGTTCCCGGTCGTCCATGTTTTCATCGTTAAAATCAATCGCGGGCGCTTTTTGCGGTTTAAGGTTGATAGCGCTGCCGATTTCATCTTCCAGGCCGGTGCTGACCATCACGTCGCGGTCGATGATGCCGTTTTGGCTCATGATGGCCGCGCGTTCCAGCCGGTTTGCCAGTTCGCGGACGTTGCCGGGCCAGTTGTGCTTCATCAAGATGCGTATCGCGCTTTCCTTGATTTCCAAAGGACGGCCGCCTTGCTGCTCGGAAATCCTGCCAAGCAGGAATTCGGACAGCTGCGGAATGTCTTCGGTCCGGTCGCGCAATGGCGGCATATGCACCGGCATCACATTCAGGCGGTAATACAAATCTTCCCTGAACTCGCCTTTGGTCACTTCTTCTTCAAGGTCGCGATTGGTGGCGGCAATGATGCGGACATTGACTTTGATGGTTTGGGTGCCGCCGACCCGCTCGAATTCGCCTTCCTGCAAGACGCGCAGCAGTTTGGCCTGGAACGATGCGGAAATTTCGCCGATTTCATCGAGAAACAAGGTGCCGTTATCAGCCAGTTCAAAGCGGCCTTTGCGCTGGCTGACCGCGCCGCTGAATGCGCCTTTTTCATGGCCGAATAATTCGGATTCCAATAAGGTGTCGGGCAGGGCGGCGCAATTGAGCTTTAAAAAAGGCCCGCTGGAACAGCCCGAGTTAAAGTGAATCGCGTTGGCGACCACTTCTTTACCGGTGCCCGATTCGCCGCGGATTAATACCGTGGTGTTCCATTTGGCAACCTGGCGGATCAAGTCGAACACTTTCAACATCGGCGGCGAATGGCCGATGATGTTTTCAAAGCTGTAGTTCTTGATCAACGCCTGTTTGAGTTGATCGCGTTCGCTGACCAGGTTGCGCTGTTTGCGTTCGATAACGCGCAGCATTTTGACGCTTTGCGCAATCAGGTTGGCGATCATCTCCATGAACCGGGCGCGCTCGCCCAGGAACAGGCTGTTATCCGGCTGGGCGGCCAGTACGCCGATGGTGTCGCCGTCTTCTATATAAATAGGGGAGCCGATAAAAGGCAGTTCGGGATCGTACAAACCCATGCGGCCTAAAAAACGCGGCTCTTCGGACACTTTTTCGATGACGATGGTGCTGCCTTCGTCAAGAATGGCGCCCATCAAGCCTTCGCCGGGGTTGTAGCGGACCGGCTCGGTCAATTTACCGCCGCCGTCGGTATGGACAACGCTGACAATCATGCTGTTGTTTTCAATTTCCCGTAGCGTGATCATCCCTGAACGCATGCCTGACCGTTTGTGCAGTATCTCCAAAACCGCTTGTAATTTTGCGTGCAAATCGTGGGTGCTGTTTAATACTTGACTGATGATGTACAAGGTATCAAGTTCAGCTTCGATCAGCTGTATACGTTCTGCCATTACTCTACCCCTTTAAGCGCATGTTTGCGCTGAGGAAAACTGATTTTGAACCGGCAACCCCGATCGCAATCCGGGTCTATTTCGATGAATCCCTGATGCTGGTTGACGATTTCTTTTGCCATCACCAAGCCCATGCCGGCCTGATTGCCGCCCATCGAACGCGTGGTGTAAAAAGGTTCGAATACTTTGGCGCGTTTTTCGACCGGAATACCCGAGCCGCTGTCTTCAATGCTGACATGAATTAAATCGGCGTCGGCGGCGGTGCTGATCTTGAGGTATTTTTCCGCGCCGTTCGAGCCGCAGATCGCATCAACCGCGTTGTCTATCAATTGCTTGAACAAGATGCGCAGGCGGTTTTCGGAACCGAGTATGGCCGGTAACGCGGTCAGCGGTTGCCAATGCACTTCTATATCGTTGCTCCAGATCCGTTGATTGCTGAGTAACAATACTTCGTGCAGGATCTGGTTCAGGTTGATCGGGATAACGGCGGTTTGCAGGATTTCGGGGATGCATTTTTGCATGGTCGCCACCGCGTCTTCGCCGGATTGCTGGATCTGTTGCAGGATTTGTAACAGGCCGGCGTGTTGATCGTCCTTCTTGTGCCGTAGAATCTGCTCGGCCGCCCTGATTTGGTTCATCGGCATCTGAATTTGGTGCATTGCGCCCAATAATGTTTCGCGGATGCCGCGTACCCGTTCGTCTTCAGCCATGACGGTTTTCAAGGTTTGGATATGCAGCTCTTCCATTTGTCTGCGTTGCCGGGTGATGTCGGTCAAGGTCAGGATCAGGTACTGTTTGGAGGTGTTATCGAAAAAGGCGTCGGCATTGACTTCATTTTCTACAAACCAGTTGCCGGCACAGGAAAACCAGCGGATTTTCTGGCTGCCCTTGCTTTCTATTTTAAATTCGCGGTTGTTAAAACCTTGCTCCTTGCTTTGTAACTGCGACCATAAATCGCCCATTTCATCGCGCAGCAGTTTTAGGAAATAGGTGGCCGGTTCGCCTTTATCGAGATCGCTGACCAGCGCTTTGTAGTTGTGGTTATCGAGGATAACCCGGTCCCGGTCGTCAATCACGACCATGGCGATAGGCGATGAATTAATCACCGATTCGATCAATAGTTTTTGATTGATGACTTTTTTCTCGGATTCATACGGTTTGGTCACATCCCGGTGCATGCCGATGTAATGCGTGACTGCGCCGGATTCGTTGACCATCGGCGCAATGGTCAAGTCGGACAGGTAACGCTCGCCGGATTTATGCCGGTTGCATAAGGTGCCGCGCCATATTTTCTTGGTGCTGATGGTGCGCCATAAATCGCGGTAGACATCTCTGGGCGTGTGTTTGTCGGATAAGATGGATTCGTTTTCGCCCAGAATATCTTCGGGGCGATAGCCTGTAACCCGGCAGAACTCTTTATTAACATAAAGAATTTTGGCTTTTTTATCGGTGATGGAGATGGCTATCGGCACCTGCTCAACCGTTTCAATAAACAGGCTGTAAAGCATACTGTCGCCGTTATCTATCGTTTCTTCTCCAAATAAATCAGGCGCAAGTCCGCTGATGACGCTGGCCATGTTTGTATGCGTCTGTAAAAAGCGTAATGAAGTTTTTTTCATAAGTGTTGGCTTGGTGTATAGAGGGTTTTAAATTACTTAAGCAAATATAGAGCCAACATTAATGGTCGTGTTTTTTCGTTATCGCGCAGCTGAGTGTGAGTGAAGTAGGTTTTTGCGAGCTACGAGCTAGTTCCCAAGCTCCAGCTCTCGCCGTATACACAACGTTGCTTCGGAATCGTCATACCGGCATGGATGCCGGTATCCAGTGCCATGGACGGTAACTTGTCGTTTCCACAGGTTCTTGAGTAGCGTAAAGTTTCACCTCCCTGTGCCTGGGTTCCGGCATCCCTGCCGGAACGACGGCGTCTCGCAGACACTTGTGTATAACGACGAAAGCGCCAGAGAGAATGTAAGTTGCGCATCAGGTTTCAATCCCGGCGGCAAGGCGCGCACGGCACGCCCTACGGGATCGTCCGCTTGCCGAATAATAATCCGGGATTCATTGTAGGATTTGCGACACAGGTATTTTTATCGATGTCGGTATGTATTACTTCCAACAGGCTTCATGCACTGCTTTGGGCTGTTTTGCCGGATATTCGACCGATAAACGGGCTGTGCCTGTAATTGGCATAATTGATGCTTTGAACTTGCAAACAGCCCTTAAAACAGCCTGGAAAAAACAGTGAGTGAATATCTTCTTCTTTTATTAGGCACGGCTCTGGTCAACAACGTGGTTCTGGTTAAATTCCTCGGCTTATGTCCGTTTATGGGCGTGTCGAAAAAACTGGATTCGGCATTGAGCATGGGCTTGGCGACAACTTTTGTCCTGACCTTGGCGGCGATGACCAGTTGGATGCTGGAGCACTTCATTCTGGCGCCTTTTAATATCCAGTTTTTACGCATACTGGCCTTTATTCTGGTGATTGCCGCCGTGGTGCAGTTCACCGAAATGGTCGTGCATAAAACCAGTCCGGTGCTGTATCAAATACTGGGTATTTTCCTGCCGTTGATTACTACTAATTGCGCGGTGCTGGGCGTGGCCCTGCTGAATGTGCAGGAACAATACGGTTTCATGCAAAGCATGATTTTCGGGTTCGGCTCCGCGCTCGGCTTTACGCTGGTGATGGTGCTGTTTGCAGGTTTGCGCGAGCGTTTGGCGTTAATGGCCGTTCCGGCATTGTTTGCCGGCACGCCGATTGCGTTTATTACCGCCGGGATTTTATCGCTGGCGTTTATGGGTTTTGCAGGGCTTTACAGCAAATGATTATAACTATGATGCAGCCACGGATTGACACAGATCAACACAGATTAAGCGACAGTAATCCGTTAAATCTGTGTCGATCCGTGGCTAAGTAGTTATAAATAATTTACAGGAAATAAACTATGTATGTTTTATCCGCGATTGTAAGTTTAACTTTGTTAGGGCTGTTTCTAGGCTTGCTGCTGGGTATTGCCGGTAAGTATTTAAAGGTTGAAAGCAGCCCGATTATCGATGAGTTGGAAGCCTTATTGCCCGGTTCGCAATGCGGCCAATGCGGCTTTCCCGGTTGCAGGCCTGCCGCCGAAGCATTGGCCGAGGGCAATGCGCCTGCCACAATGTGTCCTCCGGGCGGTAGCGCGTTGGCTGAACAAATCGCCGCTTTATTGGGTTTGGACCTGGATTTAAGCGATGTAAAAGAGCCTGAATTACTGGTTGCCCGAGTCAGCGAAGATACCTGCACCGGTTGTACTCGTTGCTTTAAAGTCTGTCCTACCGATGCGATTGTCGGCGCGCCCAAGCAAATCCATGCGGTCGTTGCCGATGCCTGCATAGCCTGCAAGAAATGCGTCGATGTGTGTCCGACCGAATGCCTGCAAATGCACCCTGTCGAGGTTACTCTGCGTAACTGGCGTTGGGCCAAACCGCTGAATGTTCCCGCGCAATCTCTGGGAACCGGGAGTAATGCCGTATGTTAAGTTTTTTTAAAACACCGCGTTTTCGTGGCGGCGTCCATGCTGAGGAGCATAAAACCGTCACTGCGGCGTTGCCTATTGTCAGCAACTTCCCGTTACCGAAAAAACTGTATATCCCGCTGCAACAACACGTCGGCAAACCCGCTGAGCCGCTGATTATGGTCGGCGAAAAAGTGTTGAAGGGGCAGTTGTTGGCCTACAGCCAAGGCCTGATTTCGGCACCTGTTCATGCACCAAGTTCGGGCATTATCGTCGATGTTAACGATTATCCTGCACCACATCCGTCCGCGTTGCCTATCCGCACCATTGTGCTGGAAACCGACGGCAAGGACGAATGGATGAAAACACAGGTTGTCGATGACCCGTTCCAGTTGAATCCGGAAGAAATCAGTTTGCGCGTCGGTGCTGCGGGTATTGTCGGCTTGGGCGGCGCGACTTTCCCGACTGCGGTCAAGCTGAATATGGGCCGTGAAAATAGTGTCGATACGCTGATTATCAACGGTTCGGAATGCGAACCTTATTTATGCTGCGATGACCGCTTGATGCAGGAACGCGCCGAGCAGATTATCGACGGCGTGCGTTTGATGTTGCATGGTATGGAAACCGAAAGCGCGGTGGTGGCGATTGAAGATAACAAACCGCAGGCTTATCTTGCGATGCAGGCCGCAGCGGAGCCTTATGCGCAAATTAAAGTCATACAAATCCCGACCCGTTATCCGATGGGCTGGGACCGGCAATTGATCCGTTATGTCACCGGCAAGGAAGTCCCAGTCGGTTGCCGCTCGTCGGAAATCGGCGTGACTATCCATAATGTCGGCACCGCTTATGCCGTCCATAAAGCCATTCGTTACGGGCAGCCTTTGCTGAATCGAGTTGTTACCGTGGCGGGCGGGGCAGTCAAACGGCCTATGAATGTCGAGGTTCCGTTCGGCACGTTAATCGCCGAACTGTTCGAGTTTTGCGAGGTGGATAAGGAAACAACCGCGCGCATCGTTATGGGCGGCCCGATGATGGGCGATTCGTTACCGCATGTCAGTTTGCCCACGGTTAAAGCCACCAGCGGCGTTCTGGCATTAAGCCAAAGCGAACTTAAAAGTACCGACGAACAGCCCTGCATCCGTTGCGCCAGTTGCGTCAGCGTATGTCCGGCGGGATTGCGGCCTTTGGATATGGCGAACAATATCCGCATTAACCAACTGGATGCGGCGGTCGATTTAGGTTTGAAAGATTGCATCAGTTGCGGTTGTTGCTCTTATATCTGTCCGTCGAACATTCCGTTGGTGCAGTATTTTAAATATGCCTCCGGCGAAGTCGTCGCCAGACAGCAAGCGCAGCATAAATCCGAGCAGACCAAACGTTTGATCGATGCGCGTAATGCCCGTATGGAGCGCATCGCGCAGCAACAACGCGAAGACGAGTTGGCCCGGATCGCGGCTAAGGCTGAGCGGGAACGATTAAAAGCCGAGCAGGAGGCATTGGTATGATGTTACATATGAAACCGAGCAGCGGCGCGCATGTCGGCGCTAACAACAGCGTTAGTCATATTATGTGGCAAGTTATGCTGGCGCTATCGCCGGCGACGGCGTTCGGGCTGTTATGCTTCGGCTGGCCCGCGCTCAACCTGTTTATTATTACCGTGTTGTCGGCGGTGGCTTTTGAAGCGTTCTGTGTGCGGCTGAAGGGTAGGGCGGCTAAACCGGTGATTATGGACGGTTCTGCGGTATTGACCGGCTGGCTGCTGGCAATGACGCTGCCGCCTTGGGCGCCGTGGTGGATCGGCGTGGTCGGTTCCGGGTTGGCGATTATTTTAGGCAAGCAGGTTTATGGCGGTTTGGGGCAAAACCTGTTCAATCCGGCGATGTTGGCGCGGGTTGCACTACTGATTTCTTTTCCTATCGAAATGACGACTTGGGCGAATGTGTCGCCGTTGTTCTTTTCGCATTCGCCGGGGCTGATCGAGAGCTGGCATATTACTTTTTCCGGCTTGGACAATATCGATGCCAGCACCGGCGCGACTACTTTGGGTTTTATCAAAACCGAATTTTCCCAGAACCGGTTATTGACCGACATTTTGAAGGACTACTCCGGTTTTCTTAATTTTATTGGAGGGACGCGCGGCAGTTTGGGCGAAACTTCGACGCTGTTGCTGGGTTTGGGCGGCGTGTGGTTAATTCGCCAGAACATCATCCAATGGCAGATTCCGGTGTCTTTATTGCTGACGGTTGCGTTGTTGGCCGGATTTTTTCATGCCGTGGACAGTGAACATTATGTCAGTCCGCTGCTGCATTTGAATTCGGGCGCGATGATGTGTGTGGCGTTTTTTATCGCGACGGATTATGTCACTTCGCCGAATACGCCTACGGGACAGTTGGTGTTCGGCGCGGGTTGCGGCTTGTTGATTTTTGTTATCCGCACTTGGGGTGCTTATCCCGAGGGTGCGGGCTTTGCGGTGCTGTTGATGAATTCGGCGACGCCGTTGATCGATTATTACATTAAGCCGCGAATTTATGGGCGCGATCGTAAAGGCAAGCCGCTTGAGATACCGAAATCGTAGTTGTGGGAGCGGCTTTAGCCGCGATAATCGCGGCTAAAGCCGCTCCCACAACTACGCTCCCACAAAGTTTTATCATGTATGAACAGAGCGTAAGCCATGAAACTTGATCCAGCAACCATCGAACGCCTGAAACAAAAAATCGCCGTTTACCGGGAATTCCTGAAAAACTGGCTGGAGCCGTCAAACTTGGCCCAACTCAGGCCAAAACTGGAATTTCAAACCGGCGTCTTAGCGGGATTCGCCTTAATCGCCAGCGTGCTATTGGGCGTGACCAATTGCAGTACCGAAGGCACGATCCAACGCCGGCTCGATGAAGATTTAAAAAAATCGCTGGAAGAAGTCGTACCAGCGGCTCTTTACGATAACGACATGCTGCAAGACACGCTGACCATCCCGTCCGCCGAATACAATATCGGCACGGACGAAACCACGGTTTACATCGCCAAGAAGTCCGGCAACGTCAGTGCAGTGTGTTTTAAATTTACCGCGCCCGACGGTTATTCCGGCGCGATCAATATGATCATGGGCATAGACCGCGACGGCAATGTTCTGGGCGTGCGCGTGCTTAGCCACAAAGAAACGCCGGGTCTTGGCGACAAAATCGAAGTGGCAAAATCGGATTGGATTTTGAAATTTACCGGACGTTCGCTGGATAACTTAGCGCCGGCAAAATGGGCGGTTAAAAAAGACGGCGGCGAGTTCGACCAGTTTGCCGGTGCAACCATTACCCCTCGTAAATCGGTACAAGCCATTTATCGCGGCTTGCAGTTATTCAAAGCGCATCAAGAACAACTGATTAATCCTTGAGGGCATCGCCATGTTTTTATCGGAAACCTATCGCAAAATCGCCGCCGACGGCATTTGGAACAACAACATCGTGTTCGGGCAAAACCTGGCGCTTTGCCCCTTACTGGCCGTGACCGGAACGGCTACCAACGGCTTGGGCATGGGCCTTGCCACGCTGGTGGTGATCATTGCTTCCAACGGCCTTATTTCAGTAACCCGCCATTTAATCCCCAGCGAAATCCGTATCCCGATTTTTGTATTGTTGATCGCCGCGCTGGTAACGTTGGTCGATATTTTAATGAATGCCTGGGCGCACGAACTTTATAAAGTGCTGGGTTTGTTTATTGCATTAATCGTGACTAATTGCGCGTTATTAGGCCGGGCCGAAGCGTTTGCGTCCAAGCAGCCGGTCAAACATGCGTTGTGGGACGGTTTGATGATGGGCTTGGGCTTTCTGATCGTACTGGTCGCTCTCGGTGCGGCAAGAGAAATCACCTCATCGGGCACATTATTCGCCAATGCGTCAGTGTTGCTGGGCGAATCGTTCAAGTTTTTGGAAATCACCGTTATTTCCGATTACAAAGGCTTTTTATTAATGGCGTTGCCGCCCGGCGGATTCATCATGACGGCTTTTTTGATTGTCGGTAAGCGGTTAATAGACCAGAAGATTGCACAAAGAAAAGCATCGGTAACCGTATTGACCCCAGTTATTGTTGAGGAGGAATCATGAACGTCGGCGTTTGTTATGCGCAATCCGATAGACAATTATGGATGCGCCTGGAAGTGCCGGATGACAGCACTATCGAAGAAACCATTAACCTGTCCGGTGTGTTGAAACTTTATCCCGAGATCAATCTGTCCAACCAAAAAGTGGGCATATTCGGCAAAATCGCCCCGCTGGATACCACGGTAAAAGACGGCGACAGGGTGGAGATTTATCGTCAAATAACCGCCGATCCGCAAATGGTGCAGCGGCGGAGAAGATAGGCGGCTCAAGGCTGAATGGTCTGCCTGATCCTTTAGAATACCAAGTTGAGTTGGAAACGCTTTTAACCCGCCTGCGTCAGGCGTTTACTGAGTGCGGCCCGGACGGCATATCAATTTTGAGTCCACCATTTTGGCCGCTTAGTTGTGTGTCAAACGCTGTTGTTTTCACGTAACCTCCGATTAAATTAATGTGCTCAATCATCGGTTTGATCGCTTAATCTACGCCTCCGGGTGGGCTTCGGCTTATCGCCGTTAGTGCTTGGTGTTTGCATTACCTTTTCAAGATCCTCTATCAGTCCGACCAGACAGATTCCGTTACTTTCTCTAAGCTCTTTTAAAAAATCGATGGTTATTTCCAGCAATGATTCATTGATCAGCTTCATGTTAACCTCCTCTTCAAAGTTAAAGCTGTAGATGGATTCGCCATGAGCGAAGCCTTGAATTTGAGTCCCGCTCGGACTTTTTCAAGGGAATTGTTTTTGACGATGCTGCTTTGCCTATCCTGCGATCGCTTTATTGGGCTGTAACTACTGGGACTGTGAAAGTATTATCCAAATCAGTTTAAAAAAGCCTATTCACCACGAAGACACGAAGTCTTCAAGGCATTGAATTAAAAATAATTATTTTTCTCTGCGCTCTTCGTGCCTTCGTGGTGAATTCCTTGCTTTTTATTCTAAAACGAATATTTTCACAGTCTCTACTCCACTGGAACGCAGATGACGCTGATCATTATGATTAAATAAGATTTTATCTGCGTTAATCATAATCATCAGCGTCATCCGCGTTCTATTTTTATTTGCTGAGCGTAGTTACATTGAGCTTAGCTTTGCTATCGAGACCGGTTAGAGTGCGAAGCGAACATCGCGCTACAGCTCTAAAAGCAGAGAGTTTCATCTCGGAAGTGTTAATACCCTCAATAAAATAAGCGATAAAAAGACAAGCCCGTTTAGGGTCGATAACATGATACGGGCAGGACGGAAAATAATATTTTTGTATAACATACTCAGTGCCTCCTGTAGTGATCATCAGCCTTGGCTGTGATTGCTTTCCCCTTTGCTAAAAACAAAAAAGCCGAACTACCCTGTTATGCGACTTTTTTGTCGTCACTTTCGGCAGTCCGGCTTTCCTAGGAGGATCCGCGACTTTCTGCTCCTGTCTTTCGGCAGGGTTGGCTTTATCGTATGTACGGGAAGTGTGCGTCAGGATTTTATAAATATCTATCGATACAAATACTTAAAGTGTTCGTACCTAGTATTTTTTACCTAGAATGTTGAGCTTGCAAGTCGGGCAAAGCCTGACCTCCATTGGAGTAGTTACATTGGGTTTAGCATTACCAAAACCAAAGCAGAAGATAGGTTCGGCAATGCATTAAACATTAAATTTATCTTCAATTTTTTGTTTGTAGTTCAAATAATGAATGGTTTGCAGTTGCTCCGGATTGCTGATCCGAAATGCAGTAAGGGGTAAATCCATATCGGTAATATAAACCGGGTAATGACTCTTGCCATTCCTGAATTGAAGTATATGTTGATACGCGGCATAAAAGACTTTATTGCCGTGTTCCAGCGATGAATATTCTTTTTCGTTACAGTAGATGGTATAGCTAATGCCTTTGCCGGTGTCTTCCCCGGCAATGCGAAGGTTGAATTCCTGATTTAAGGATGTTGTATTCAGTTGTACCTGATTACAGGAAAAGACGTCGTCGGAATTTTTCTCGATTTCGTAATATTCAATATCGACGAAATTTTCAAACAGCGTACGGTTAATGATTGACTCTAAAAAAGCGGCGTAGTGTTTCAGTAGATGGCTGACGCTCGCCTTGTTATGCTGTTGGGTATACAAAGACCCTTTTTCATCAATAATATAGATGCTGATATCGGTCTTGTTATCATAATAAAAAAGCTGGATTACTTGCGGCTTGTTCAGGGAGTAAATAAGACGGATAGGTGTGTTTTCGAGAATAGTTTGATCGAAATGAATGGAGCTGAACTGTTCTTGGGGGCGGCCTATTTCATCTAACAACAGTTTTTCGGTTGCCAGCATTTTGTAGCTCAGGATTTTATTGACCGATTGAAAGACATAAAACGCAGTTCCACCCGGCAAAATATAACGGAGGGACTGATTTTGTTGCGGCGCGGAAAAAAGCTTAACCAAGATGCTGAATATGACCTCGACGCGGAAAATAATGTCCCTGGCCCGATTCGGCGAGTTGCAAACAAACTTGACGTCTTTCAAGGATAAGGGTTTTTGATGGTTGTTAATAATGTCCGTTAAACAGTTAAATAAACCGTCCAGGCCGTCCTCATGGCTGGTGGTAATGTCGCTCCAACTGGATAATGAAATCCTGCTGACGGTTTGAATAAAGCACTGCCGGTCTATACCGTAACTCAGCGGGTCGGTGCGCCGCTCACTCATTACGCATAAGCGTTCAATATCCGAGATTCCCATATTGATAAAAATCAGTGAATGCAATGGCATTTTCTGGGTTTGGTAAATGTCCAGCGGGGCGTCGAAATTAAAATTATGGCTGAAAAAGTGATGGATATGCCTCAACGTTAAACGCAGCTCTGAATCCGGTATTTGTAGGGAATTTGAGCTGAAATTGATCAACAAGTGTTTGTGATAGAGGCCATTAATGACCAGCCAACAAAGTGTTTCTATTAGCGTCCGGCATTTTTTTATGGGTTCAAAATTTGCGGTAGTGGTCATCTGTACATATTTTAGATATAAACCCCAGCCATTGATTTTGCCGTCGGAGTTACTCTCTACAATAGATAATGCATTTTCTTTTGCGTGAATTTCCGCATGCGTAGTAATAATTTCAATCTTTCCCGGTTTCCTTTCCAGAAATGAATGAAGCTTTCTGCCGATCAATTTCAGGTCGTTATTATTTTCCTGGTCTGGCGTTACATGGTCTTTGGCAAACCCCATAATCATGCGGTAGCAATGGGTTAATTGCTGGACAATAACGGTATGCTCTTCTGTCGCTTTTTGTATGTTCCATGATTGAACTTGTTTAAGCTCGTCAATAGTCGATACAGGCCAATTCCAGCGTTTGGCGATCTGTTGGATATAGAGATCCCTGGATGCACGGGTTTGAGCATCCAGCGTGGTATTGGATGAGCCCATGACTTTTAAATAAAAACTTTGGCGCGCCAAAGCCAATCTTTGCTGGGTCTGGGCTTTTTGCAAATATCTTTCGACTTTTTGGTAAATGAGCAAATACGGGTCGAGGTCGACCTTCATAAAATCGCCCTGATAAACAGACTTTTTTATGTCTAGGCATAGCCATTCGGTTTGGGGATATTCGCTGGCATAGCATTCCATTAATAATAGTTTCAATAGCGACTTATGCGGTGAGTGCAATGCTTTATAAAGATGCCAAAGGGTTGCGCCGATAAACTCGCTGGCCGGGACGGCTTCGAAGCCGCCAAAATCGATAAGCTCATGCTCGGGAATGAAGCGCTTGGTTATCAGGTGGTTTATATAGCGCGTGTAATTGTTTTCTTCATGGGGAGGAACCAGCCACCATGCCGGGCTTTTTCCGGCGATATAAATCGCAGTCCGGTAAAACTCTTCAAGCAGCAAATAGTGCTGGGTTTGACCGCTACTTTCGGTAGAAATAGGCGTGTTTTGGCCGAGCCGGAATTGTTTGCTGTCGATTAGGAAAAAATGCACTTCCAATTCCAACGATTCGGCCCAGACCTCTAAAGCAGAGGCTTTTTGTTGCAGTTCATTGATGTCGCCGGGCGATAAGTCGGATTGATGGCATAACCAGATGTCCATGTCGCTGGTTTTTGAAAAGGCAACGCTGCCGACACTGCCCATTAAAAACAGGCCTTCAATAGGATAAATATGCGATGGTATCCGAGTGTAATTGAAATTTACGGCTAACTGCTTGGCGGTATGCAGGGTCTCGGCATCGGGATTATATTCGGGTATTCCGGCGGGGGTCGACGAGGAAATATATCCCGGTAATGTCGTAAAGTTGCAATGGAAGAGTAAAGGCAATAACTCTAAAAATATTCGCTGGCGAGGTTGCAGGAACTCTTGAACACGCTGTTTACGAAATTCATTCAAGCGCTTAAAACGCTGCTTGAGTGTTTGTAGATCTTGTATGCTGATTTCTTCGCCGGGCGAACCCAAATAAATAGAAGAGTCTTGGTGTGATCTAATCATAGTGAATAGGTATAGTTATATTTTGTTGTGCTGTTTGGCTTGCACGCATGGGCTTAAGCTCATGAATCATGGACGATATTTATTCCAGATCAGTTCGTCGCACCGCTCGCTATTTAAGGCTAATCTTAAAAACTAATCGCCATCATCAGTTGTATTATCGCCTAGCAATTCCAATATTAAAATATCACAAGCGCCGCATCCTGAACAGGCGCCGGTCATTCGCGATATTCCATCCGGATCGCTGACGCCATTCTTAATAAGTTCCCTAATCTGCTTTTTAGTTGTTCCGCTACAGCAACAAATAACGTCGTTTTTATCCGGGTCGTTCATATCTGGTTTTTGTATTGCTCTGCATCTAGCCGTTGTGACACAGCTACTTTAAGTAACCGATGTTTGCTGTCGAGCCGGGAAATTGCCTTGCAGCTCTATCGGCAAAATTATTGCGGTGAATAGCTTGTGTCAACGATTCTCAAACCTGGCTTAAACCAAGCTCGTGCAGCTGCATATTGATAATTTTAAGCGCGGCCAACACCGCAGCAAAAACCTGGTTGGAATGCACAGCTCGGGTTTTGCGCAGTTCACCGGCGCAATTCCAGGTGATGACGCACTCGGTTAAGGCGCTGGTATGTCCGCCTTTGGGTATTCGTATTTCAAAATCGGCCAGTGCGGGCAGGGCATAGTCATGTTGCTTCATCACTTTGTTGATGGCGTCGACAAAGGCATCAAAGCCGCCGTTGCCGGAGCCTGATGTGACATGCATCTGGCCGTTTACTTTGACGCGCAGGCTGGCAGTCGATTCCAAATCCAGGCCGCTGGTGATCGAGCAGTTGAGCAATTTGATATGCTGGTAGCTCTTGCTTTCCAGTACGTCGGCAATGATAAAGGGCAGGTCGTCGGTGGTAATGGTCTCTTTTGAATCGCCGAGACTGACGATCCGGGCCAGCACTTTTTTCTGGTTCTCTTCCGACAGGTCCAGTTCCAGCATCTCCAGGTTTTTTTTCAGCGACGCTTTACCGCTCATTTTGCCCAAGGCGTAGCTTCGGGTGCGGGAGAAACGTTCCGGGCCTAATTTGGTTTTATACAGTCCGCCTTTTTGGTCGCCGTCGGCATGGATGCCCGCGGTCTGGGTGAAAACATCGGCGCCGACAATCGGCGCATTGGCGGCGACGCGCTTGCCGGAAAAATTCTCGACCATTGTACTGATGCGCACGATATGGCTTTCATCGATAGACAGTTGCATGTCCATTTTGTCGCGCAACACCACCGCAACTTCAGCCATTGAGGCATTGCCTGCACGTTCGCCAAGGCAGTTAACGGTGCAGTGGATCGCATTGACGCCGGCGCGAACTGCGGCCATCACATTGGCGGTTGCCAGGCCGTAGTCGTTATGCGGATGAAAATCGAATTGTAGCTTCGGGTAGCGGTTGCACATGTCGCTGAAATTTACGAAGACTTCGTCAGGCGATAATACGCCGAGCGTATCGGGCAACATGAAATGGCTGATGCCCGAGTCCTGCAAGTTATCCATCAAGCCGAAAACATAGTCAGGGTCGTCGTGATAACCGTTCGACCAGTCTTCCAGGTAGACGTTAACTTTCAAGCCTTTTTCCAGCGCGTAATTGACGGTTTGCAGTACATCCTTTGTATGTTGGGCGAGTGTTTTGCCCAGCTGTACGCGGCAATGTTTTTCGCTGCCTTTGATCAGCAGGTTGATAACTTCGCCGCCGGTTTCCAGTATCCAGTCGACGCTACGGGTATGATCGACAAAGCCCAGAACTTCAACACGGCCGGCAAAGCCTTCCTGTTTCGCCCATTCATTGATGTTGGTGACCGCTTCCTTTTCGCCTTGGGATACGCGGGCGGAAGCGACCTCAATCCTGTCCACCCTTAGCGATTGCAACAGGGCTTTGGCGATGCTGACTTTTTCCACAGGCGTGAACGATACGCCTTGGGTTTGTTCGCCATCACGCAAAGTGGTGTCCATCAGCTGGATGTGTCTTGAATCGGTGGACATGGTTGTCGCCTGTGATTTCATTTCGGTTTGTTGATTTCAGTGCCGTAGAGGGAGTCATGCAGGATACGCAGTGCGTAACATTTAATACCGAAAGGTAGTGCATGACGTAGGAGTTTAACGAACCTTCAATACCCTTTCAAAAATATTTGCCAGGGTTTGATATTGAACTTGAAAGCCATCAATGTTGGCTTTAACCCAATCGTCTTGAGAAATGGACTTCCAATCCAGGGCATAGTCATTAAAAGCAGCCAAATGCTCAAAAAACAAACGTTGAACACGCCCATTACCCTCTCGAAATGGATGTATCACGTTAAATTCAGCGTAGTACTCTGCAAGTTTCGTTACGAAGTCATTATATGAAAGGTTTTGTAAATAGTTTTCATCTTCCAGTTTCTTGAATAACTTCTCAATCTCCGGAGTAATGTAGAGAGCGTTACAAAATAATGTGTTGCCTTTTGAAATATTTACATTACGAATTTGTCCGGCCCAATCATATAACTCGGAAAACAAAGTGGCATGAATGTCTTGAAGATACTTCAAATTGTACGGCGGTTTAGAAGCTTTAACAGCAAGAGTTGATGTTTTTGTTATCTCCCGTTCCGCTTCCTCAAGTCTTCTCTCGTCGGTTATTTCTAGCTTATTTTTTAATACTGTTGTATTCGGGTAGCAATAATGGTCATTACTGGCATCGTATTTATCCATAGTTATTGCTTTACTCGATATTTTTCAATTATATCGGCCATTTTTAAAGCTGGCGCATCACTCATTGGAATGCCTTCCAGCCTAGAGCTATGAATAAAGTTTTGGATTTTATTTTTCTCAAAGATTGCCGCTTTATCAATCATATCGCGATTTCTAAACGCTACAACGATGGATTTTAGGCTTCTTTCAAGCTGCTTCCAGCTATGGCACTTGATTTGGAATCCTAAGAGCGCAGATACTTTTGTCTTGGCTTCAGTAAAAGAACCAAGTTCTTTAAGATGCTCATTTTCGTCAAGAAGAAATATCAATTTCTCGATGTTTTGGTTAACCGAGAGCGATAAGCCGTTAATTTTTTTGAAAAGTTGATTCCAACCGTTAATCTTGAGAGACGCGCCAACTCTTTCTTCGACCCAAAGTTTTACTTCGGTATAGCTACCAAAAGACTTCAGGGTTTCGATATCTTTAATCTTATAAAGATGCGGAATTTTTGAACTTGTATTATCCATGATTTTTTTGCATATCTACTAATTCAGCCGGCCATTAATATAGCATTACCAAGCTATTTAGGCTGAACTGGCGATAGTTGACCCAATCCACAAAAAATAATTCCTAAGTTCAAAGCCAAGCAGGGGCATAAAGGGTAGGCTGTGCGTACTTTTCGAAATTTGATGGCGCACTGCCTACCCTGCATGGGTTTAAGCCCAAAGCCAAGGAAAATTTTGCTTATGTTGCTGCTCGTACTGCTCGATCTTATCGGCATGCTTTAAGGTCAAACCAATGTCGTCCAGTCCGCTCAACAGATTTTCCTTGCGGAACGGATCAATATCAAAGCTAAAACCATTGCCGCCCGGCGTGGTTACCTGCTGGTTTTCAAGATCAACGACGAAACGCACGCCTTCGTTGGCGGCAATCTCGGCCATTAATTTGTCCAGCTGATCTTTATCGACTTTAATTGCCAATATGCCGTTTTTAAAACAGTTGTTATAGAAAATATCGGCATAGCTGGTCGAAATAATGGTGTTAAAACCATAATCGGCAATCGCCCAAGGCGCATGTTCGCGTGATGAGCCGCAACCGAAGTTGTCGCCGACCACCAGGATTTTAGCGCCTTTGAATGCAGGCTTGTTCAGCTCGAATTCCGCATTGTCGCTGCCGTCGTCGTTAAAACGCCAGTCGTGAAACAGGTGCTGACCAAAACCGCTGCGTTCGACTTTTTTCAAGAACTGCTTGGGGATGATTTGGTCGGTATCGACGTTGCTGCGGTTCATCAATGCAGCAATGCTTTCATGTTTTTTGTACGGTTCCATATTTCTTTCCGATCTTTAAAGTTTGCGAATATCGACAAAATGGCCTGCCGCTGCTGCGGCCGCTGCCATTGCAGGCGAAACCAGGTGTGTGCGTCCGCCTTTACCCTGACGGCCTTCAAAATTGCGGTTTGAAGTCGAGGCGCTACGTTGGCCTTTAGTCAGTTCATCGCCATTCATCGCCAGACACATTGAGCATCCGGGTTCACGCCATTCCCAGCCGGCATCGATAAAGATTTTATCCAGGCCCTCGGCTTCAGCTTGTTGCTTGACGTGATAAGAGCCGGGGACGGCAATCGCGGTAACGCCATTGGCAACTTTGGTGCCTTTTGCCACTTCGGCGGCGATGCGAAAATCTTCGATACGGCCGTTAGTGCAAGAACCGATAAAAACATAATCAACGGGAATGTCGGTTATTTTTGTGTTTGCAGTTAAGCCCATATAAGCCAGCGCGCTTTCACATGCTTGGCGTTTGCTTTCGTCGGCAAAGCTTTCCGGCGCAGGTACAACACTATCGACGCCAACCACTTGTTCGGGCGATGTTCCCCAGGAAACTTGCGGCGCAATATCGGCCGCATCCAGTGTGACGGTTGCATCGAATACTGCACCTTCATCGCTAGGCAATGTCTTCCAGTAAGCGAGTGCCTGATCCCAGTATTGACTGGATGGCGCAAACTCGCGGCCTTTAAGGTATTCGTAAGTTTTTTCGTCGGGAGCGACCAAACCGGCTCTGGCTCCGGCTTCAATCGCCATATTGCACAGCGTCATTCGGCCTTCCATCGACAGTTCCCTGATCGCCGAACCGGTATATTCGATGACATAGCCGGTACCGCCGGCGGTGCCGATTTTGCCGGTGATTGCCAACGCAATATCTTTTGCCGAAGCGTATTTGGATAATTCGCCATTAACCACCACTTGCATGGTTTTGGACTTAAGCTGCGGCAGCGTTTGGGTTGCCATCACATGCTCGACCTCGGAAGTGCCGATACCAAAAGCCAATGCGCCGAATGCGCCATGCGTTGCAGTATGGCTGTCGCCGCAAACTACGACCATGCCGGGGTGGACGAAACCATGCTCAGGTACAACAACATGAATTACGCCGTTGTTTGGGTCGGTCATGTCGTACAGCTTTAAGCCGTTCACGCGGCAGTTTTCAGCCATCGTTTCGATCTGTTTTTTTGCAATCGGATCGGCGATAGGCAGGTTGCGGTTTTTGGTCGGTACGCAGTGATCCATTGTAGCCAGGATGCTGTGCGGATTGCGCACCTTGCGGCCTGACAAGCGCAAACCTTCAAAGGCCTGCGGGCTGGTGACTTCATGCATCAGGTGTCGGTCAACATAAAGCAAAGGAGCCTGTCCAGCCTCATCAACGACAAGGTGGCTGTCCCAGATTTTTTCGTACATGGTTTTTTTCATAGCGTATTCCAAAGCTTGCATACCGGCTCTACATTGAGCGTATGGCGTGTTACGGGGCAATCCAAAAGCATAGTAAAGCTATGCGTAGCTGCATATTATCCTCTAAAAGAGACATTGTTTGCAATTTGGCAGAGAGACTCTTGTATTGAAGATATTAAAGTAAGGTGAGTGTTATCCGTTTTTTGGGCTAACTAGGTAAGTTTTTCCTGCAATCTTGTTTTGCAATTCTAAAAAATAAGCTTTTTGCGATAGGTAGGGCGATTGCTGTGGTTACATTAGGCATAAAAAACCCCGCGAAGCAGGATAACTTGCGGGGTCTTAAGCAGCATAAGCCTGCTTGAAGCAGGCCTAACTGTTATAGGCTGTAGTACATGTCGTATTCAGCTGGATGAGTGCTCATACGCAGACGAGTGACTTCTTCCATTTTTAGTGCAATAAAGCCATCAATTGCGTCGTCAGTGAAAACACCGCCGCGAGTCAAGAATTCACGGTCAGCGTCCAGAGCGTCCAGCGCTTGGTCGAATGAGTGGCAAACTTGCGGGATGTTTTTCGCTTCTTCTGCTGGTAAATCATACAAATCTTTATCCATGGCATCGCCAGGATGGATTTTGTTTTGAATGCCGTCCAAACCTGCCATCATCATGGCTGAGAACGCCAGATATGGGTTTGCGGTTGAGTCAGGGAAACGAACTTCGATACGACGGCCTTTTGGATTGTTAACAAAAGGAATACGGATAGAAGCTGAACGGTTACGTGCGGAGTAAGCCAGCATAACAGGCGCTTCAAAGCCGGGAACCAGGCGTTTGTAGCTGTTGGTTGATGAGTTTGTAAACGCGTTCAATGCTTTAGCGTGTTTAATGATACCGCCGATGTAGAACAGGGCAGTTTCAGACAAACCGCCGTATAAATCGCCGGTGAACAGGTTAACGCCGTCTTTAGCTAAAGATTGGTGAACGTGCATGCCGCTGCCGTTGTCGCCAACCAGTGGTTTAGGCATGAAAGTCGCTGTTTTGCCGTATGCGTGTGCAATGTTGGCAACAACATATTTCAGTTCCAGAACTTCATCGGCTTTTCTAACCAGAGTGTTGAACTTCACGCCGATTTCGCACTGACCGGCAGTTGCTACTTCGTGGTGATGAACTTCAGTAACCATGCCCATTTCTTCCAGTGTCAAGCACATTGCGGAACGCATGTCCTGGAAAGAGTCAACTGGAGGCACAGGGAAATAACCGCCTTTAACGCCTGGGCGGTGACCGGTGTTACCGTCAGGATAAACTTTTTCCGAGTTCCAGCCGGCTTCTTCCGAGTCGACTTTATAGAAAGAGCCGCTCATATCGGTACCCCAACGAACGTCGTCAAAAATGAAGAATTCGTTTTCAGGGCCGAAGAATGCTGTGTCTGCAATGCCAGTTGATTTTAAATAAGCTTCTGCGCGTTTGGCGATAGAGCGTGGGTCGCGTTCGTAACCTTGCATGTTTTTAGGTTCGATGATGTCGCAACGCAAGATCAGTGTGTTGTCATCAAAGAATGGATCCATAACCGCAGTAGATGGATCGGGCATTAAGATCATGTCTGATTCATTGATATGTTTCCAGCCGGCCACTGAAGAACCGTCAAACATGTTGCCTTCTTCAAAGGTGTCTTCGTCAATAGAATGAGCAGGGAATGTTACATGTTGCTCTTTACCGCGGGTGTCACAAAAACGGAAATCGACGAATTTTACGTCGTTTTCTTTGATCAATTTAAGTACTTTTGCTGCGGACATTTATTTCGTCTCCTGAGGTGAATTATATGAGTTATATGGATCAGTGTTTTATGCCAAACACGTAACGATACCATTTTTTTTGATGGATTAGCCACTAAAAAAACGAGATGGAACAAACTGTGGTTTAACCGGATAAAGGGTATGGTAATAATCGCCCAATTATAGTGCGCTAATGATTTTATTTGCCCGGAAACTGTGCATATTGTTTCTGGCTTTTAAGGTTAAGTTGATGATTAACAGGAAGTTTTAGATAATCCGTTTCCTGTATAAGTATTTTAACTAATTGAAAATTAATAAAATAAATTCAGTATACTTAAAGCCGCTGATTCAGAAATCTATTTTGTGAGTATGATTGGCATTTTACTTGCTTATGTTTGTTCAGCGGGCAATCTGCTTTAGTTTAATCAATTAAGGATATTTAATATGAAAAACCATCTAAACAATAATAACTTCAAACTAAAGCCACTGGCTTTAGGAATAGCGCTGGTTTCTGTTTTTGGTGTGGCGCAAGCGAAGAGTTTGACTGAAGCCAGCACTTTGCTTGAAACGGTAGGCGATCCTAACGAAAGCCAGTTTATGAAAAATATTGGATTGAAAGTCGGCGGTTGGGCCAACGCTGGGGTCACTTATAATGCGGCCAATCCGGATAGTAATTTCAACGGTCCGGTGACATTTGGCGATCGTGCCAATGAATTTCAGTTGAATCAATTAAACCTGTTCGTACAGCGTGCCGTGGCAGCGGAAGGCAATGCTTGGGATTTTGGCGGCCGCTTTGATGCGATGTTTGGAACAGACTCTATTTTTACTCAAGCCTATGGCGTACCTGCATTTGATGTAAATACAAATCAACCGTTGAATAGAAATCACTGGGATCTCAATATGCTCGGTAGTAACAGTAATCGTTTTTACGATATTGCACTGCCTCAAGCTTATGCCGAAGCTTATGCGCCTATCGGTAATGGTTTGAATATCAAAGTGGGGCATTTTTATACGCCAATCGGTTACGAGACGGTTCCTGCGCCCGATAACTTTTTCTACACCCATGCCTACACCATGCAGTATGGCGAACCGTTCACGCATACAGGCGTAATGGGTAATTACACAGTCGATAAAAACTGGGCGGTTATGGGCGGCGCGGTCACCGGCAGCGCTACCGGCGGCTGGGATGGCGGCTTCGATAAGCAACTGGGCAACTGGGGCGGCCTCGGCGGCGTCACTTGGACCAGCAACGACAAAGGCACTTCGGCTAATGTGAGCAGCACTTTCAGCGGCACTTCCGAACACAGCAGCCAAGCCTGGGCTTTATATAGCGTGGTGCTAAAACACAATATCACCGACAAAACGCATTTGATGCTGCAACATGACCATGGCTTTGCCAACGGTATTGCAGGCGCTTTATCGGGTGGGACCCCCAACAACAACGATGTCCAATGGTACGGCATTAACATGCATTTGACCTATGACGTCAAAGATAACTTAAGCGCAGGTGTTCGTGGCGAATGGTTCCGCGATCAAAACGGTTTTAGAGTTTGTTCGCCAGGCCGCGTTGCCGCTGCGACGAGTGGCGATGGAAATAGTTATGCCCTTGCCGGGAAAGCCAATAACAGTACCTGTAACGCCGCTAGTTGGTACGCCGTTACCGCGGGTTTGAACTGGAAACCTGTGAAATGGTTGAATATTCGTCCGAATGTCCGTTATGACTGGGTCGATGGTAAGACAGCAACAGGTGGTTACCGCCCATTTGGTAATAACAAAGAAGATCAATTTTTGTTCTCTACCGATTTCGGAGTCAACTTCTAACGCAATTTGATGGGGACAGCTAATGTTAGGGGAAATGTTTTCCGCTCTTAACTTTAGCTACAGGCCACGCTGGATTTTAAATTTATACAAGAGGCTCAAATGAAACTAATAACTGCTGTTGTTAAACCCTTTAAGCTCGACGATGTTCGCGAAGCGCTTTCAGATATAGGAGTATCCGGAGTAACCGTCACCGAAGTAAAAGGTTTCGGTCGTCAAAAAGGGCATACCGAGCTTTATCGCGGCGCTGAATATGTGGTTGATTTTTTACCCAAAGCCAAAATTGAAGTGGCGGTGGCTGACAATATGCTGGAGCAGGCCGTAGAGGCCATTACCAAGGCAGCCAACACCAGCAAAATAGGCGACGGTAAAATTTTCGTAACCGATTTAGAGCAGGTTGTCCGGATTCGTACCGGGGAAACCGGCGAAGAAGCGCTTTAATATTAAGGGGAGCATTATGAAACAACTTTTAACTACCTTTATCCTGTTTGCCTTGCTGGGTTATGCAGGATTTTCTTTCGCCGAAACGGCCGTTCCGGTTCCGCCCGCAGCCAACAAAGGCGATACCGCGTGGATGATCGTCGCGACTGTGCTGGTTATCCTGATGGTTATTCCGGGTTTGGCCTTGTTCTACGGCGGCATGGTGCGCGCCAAGAACATGCTGTCCATGTTGATGCAAGTGTTTGTGATCTTCTCAATGATGGCTATATTGTGGGCGATTTACGGCTACAGTATTGCGTTTACCGAGGGCAACGCTTTCTTTGGCGGACTGAGCAAGATGTTCCTTAAAGGCATAACGCCGGACTCGCTTGCAGCCACTTTCAGTAAGGCTGTTTACGTGCCGGAATATATTTATGTCGCGTTCCAGCTGACTTTTGCCGCTATTACTCCTGCATTGATCGTCGGTGCTTTTGCTGAACGGGTTAAGTTTTCAGCGGTACTGTTGTTCATGTTCCTGTGGTTTACTTTTTCTTACCTGCCAATGGCGCACATGGTCTGGTATTGGACCGGTCCTGATGCTTATACGGATGCTGCTGCGGCGGAAGCGGCCACTGCTACGGCCGGATTTTTGTTCCAAAAAGGTGCATTGGATTTTGCCGGCGGTACGGTTGTGCATATCAACGCCGGTATTGCCGGTTTAATCGGCTGCTTGATGATAGGCAAGCGTATCGGTTACAGAAAGGAATCGCTTGCACCGCATAGCGTAACCATGACGATGATCGGCGCTTCTTTGTTATGGGTCGGTTGGTTCGGTTTTAATGTGGGTTCCAACCTGGAAGCCAACGGTCTTGCCGCTTTAGTTTTTGTAAATACTTTATTGGCCAGCGCGGCGGCTACTTTGGCATGGGTAGGCGCAGAATGGTTGTTGCGCGGTAAACCCAGCATGTTGGGCGCTGCTTCCGGCGCTGTTGCCGGTCTGGTTGCGATTACGCCAGCCTGCGGCTGGGCAGGTCCTATGGGGTCTATCTTCTTGGGATTGGCTGTCGGCGCGATTTGTTTCTGGTCGGTCACAATGTTGAAAGCTGCTCTGGGCTATGACGATTCACTGGATGCATTCGGCGTTCACGGCGTCGGTGGAATTGTCGGCGCATTAGGTACCGGCATCGTCGCCAGCCCATCGCTCGGTGGCACCGGCGTTTGGGATTATGTTGCTAACGGTGTGGCCGAATACAGCATGATCGGTCAAATCACCAGTCAGGCATGGGGCGTCGGTACCTGTATCATTTGGTCCGCTGTTGTCTCTTTTATTTCCTATAAAATTGTGGATATGGTGATCGGACTTCGGGTTAGTGAAGAGGTCGAGCGCGAAGGACTTGATGTTTCCGAACATGGAGAAACGGCTTATCACATTTAATTCATAATGATGAGCTTTTTTCGAAAATAAGTCTTTTCGAGCCAACGGGCGCTTAATGCGCCCGTTTTTGCGTTTTAAAAAAGACAAAATGTGGCAGGAAATACGCCGGCCCGTGTTTTTATCCGGCCTATTAATTGTATGTTGCTTGATAATTCACTATGATTGCAGCGGATATTACCAATACTTTTTTTGCTATCTAACTGAGAGAGAACATGAAATTAATAACCGCAATAATTAAACCGTTCAAAATGGATGATGTCCGAGAAGCATTATCCGAAATTGGCGTTGCAGGCGTTACTGCTACAGAAGTAAAAGGCTTCGGCCGTCAAAAAGGCCATACCGAGTTATACAGAGGTGCCGAGTATGTGGTCGACTTTCTGCCTAAAGTTAAACTGGAAATAGCTGTTGCTGACGATGTGTTGGAGAAAGCCATTGAAACGATTGTTAATGCGGCCAATACCGGCAAAATCGGCGACGGAAAAATATTCGTATCGAATTTAGAACAGGTTATCCGTATCAGAACGGGTGAAACCGGAGAAGATGCCATTTAGGCGCAAGGAAAAAAATGTCATTAAAAATAATAAATAGAAAGCTGGTTTTAGGCTTCCTGATGTTTCCCGGTCTTGCTTTTGCAGAAGACCAATTAAATCAAGCGGACACCGCTTGGATCTTAACTTCGACCGCACTGGTTTTGTTTATGACAATACCGGGGCTGTCGTTATTTTATGCCGGATTGGTTAGAAGCAAAAACGTGCTGTCGGTATTAATGCAGTGTTTTGCTATTACTTGTCTGGTGTCCATTCTTTGGCTGGCCGGCGTTTACAGTTTTATTTTCGCCGATGGCGGAGACATGCAAAAATTCATCGGCGGTGCTTCCAAAGCATTCTTGCCCGGTGTAGGCGTCGCATCGTTAAAAGGCACTATTCCTGAAACCGTCTTTTTTATGTTTCAGATGACTTTTGCGATTATTACACCGGCTTTGATAGTCGGCGGTTTTGCCGAGCGGATGAAGTTCTCGGCGATGCTGTGGTTCAGCGGTTTATGGTTGATTATCGTGTATTTGCCGATCTGCCATTGGATGTGGGGCGGCGGATGGCTGGCCGACTTGGGCGCGATGGATTTTGCCGGCGGTATCGTCATTCACGTTAATGCCGGTGTTGCAGCGTTGGTGGCGGCGTTGGTATTGGGTAAAAGACGAGGTTTTCCAAACACGGCCATGCCGCCGCATAACATGACTATGGTGGTTACCGGTGCTGGTATGCTGTGGGTTGGTTGGTTCGGTTTTAACGCGGGTAGCGCGTTGACCTCAGACGGGCGCGCCGGAATGGCGATGTTGGTGACTCATATTGGTGCAGCTTCCGGTGCTTTAACCTGGATGTTTATCGAATGGAAGCGCTTTAGCAAGCCCAGTGTTTTAGGTATTGTGACCGGTATGGTCGCAGGTTTGGGTACCATCACGCCGGCTTCCGGTTTTGTCGGACCCTTCGGCGCGCTGGTGATTGGCGTTACTGCGGGCACCGTATGTTTTTACGCGACTCAGTACGTAAAACGCACCTTGAAAATCGACGATTCATTGGACGTATTTTCCGTTCATGGCGTAGGCGGCGTGACCGGTTCATTATTGACCGGCGTTTTTGCGGCCAGCAGTCTAGGCGGTCTCGGTTTGGCTGAGGGCGTTTCAATCATGGATCAGGTCGGCGTTCAAGCTTTGGCGATTGTAGTGACTGCGGTCTGGAGTGCATTATTCAGTTTCCTGATTTTAAAATGTTTGGATAAATGGATAGGCTTACGAGTCACTCCGGATGAAGAAGTACAAGGTCTGGATACCGTTCTGCATGAAGAAACCGGTTATCTTGATTTATAGTTTTCTCTATAACATCTCAGCCTAATAAAAGCGGCTCCTCAGTAATCTGGGGAGCCGCTTTTTTGTTTATAATGGCAATCAATTAAAGCGGATCAGGTCTCCGGATTTTATGAAAATTCGACACATAGCCTCTAAAATCAAAATCGCTGTTTTTATAGTAGGCAGTCTCTTGGGTATCTATACCGTACTGGGCTTTTACTTGTTGCCGGCTTTGCTAAAGTCGAAATTGCCGACATTTATCCAGCAGCAAACCGGCAGGAAGGCATTTGTTGCGACGGTTCGGTTCGATCCTTTTTCACTACGGTTGAGCCTACAGGGGGTTGAGCTTCAAGAGCCAGACGGCCGGCTGTTTAGCGACTTTGATGGTTTTTTTATCGACATTGATGCGTTGCAATCGATCAGCCAGAGGACGTTGATTATCGATAAGGTACTAATGAACAAGCCGGTTGTTCGTATCGCCAGAGATAAAGACGGGGAATTTAACTTTAAAGACCTGCTCGGAGAAAATAACGAAGCCAAGCAGGACGACAGTAAAGTTTTCCCGATAAACATCGCAAAACTAGCGATAATCGAAGGGAAGCTGGATTGGGAAGACGCGCATTTTAGCAGTCCGGAAAAAGAGACTGTTTATCCGATCGATCTAACTATAGAAAACTTCACAACCCAAGCGGATAAGCCGTCCAGCCTGGGCTTAACTTTGGCATTAAGTTCAGGCGGCAAGCTCGATTGGCAAGGCGTTATCAGTCTTAATCCGCTGTCTTCATCAGGGCATATCAAGCTGGACAACGTGCAACTGCCGAGAATTCGGGCGCTGGCTTTGCAAGATGTTGTGCAACTGGATTTACAAGGTTATGAATTGCTAGAGGCCGATTACAAGGCCGATTATGTCGATGATAAATTTAATATTAATGTCAATCAGGGTAAGTTTGAGCTGCGCGATTTTCAGGTTTCAGCAACACCGCAAGATAAGGCGTTGATTAAAATACCCGGTTTTACGGTACAGGGAATCGGTTTCAGTCTTGACAAGCATGAACTTGCGATCGAATCCGTTTCCGCAAATGATGCCGATATTAAGGCATCGTTGAATGCCGAAGGCGTCTTAAATTATCAGTCTTTATTGCCGGCAACCGAAACCGAGACAAGCTCCGTCGAGCCGCAAGCAACGTTATGGAACATCAAGATCAACACCATCGCGCTCAATAACTTGGGGCTTATTTTTGAAGATCGGACTTTAAAAACGCCTGTCACTCTGACCGCCAAGCCCATCAATTTCAAGCTGACGGATTTCAGCAATCAAACCGGCGCCAGCCTGCCTTTTCAGCTCAGCGCGGGGTTTAATCAAACCGGTTCGATAAAGCTCGACGGCAATACTGTCATCGAACCTTTATCGGCGCAGATAGCGGTTGACGTCAAAGATATTGCCCTGGAAAACTTCCAGGCCTATGTCGATAAGTTTGCCAAGCTGGATGTCATCGACGGGAAGCTGGCTGTTGACGGCAAAGTTTTGATCGTCAAATCGGCGCAGGATGCGCTGGACATTAAGTTTAGCGGCAATACTCAAGTTGACGATTTTTTAACCCGCGACCAGTTGAAGAACAAGGACTTTGTAAAATGGGAGCATTTAACCCTGAGCGGCATTGATGTCGATGTCCCGGCCAATCAATACAGTGCCGAAGCGCTGAGGATTGATAAACCTTATGCCAGAATCATCATCAAAAAAGACAAGACCGTTAATTTTGGCGACATTATGATTGCCGATAAAAGCGAGCCGAAAACAGCTTCTAAGGCTTCTAAGAACGCGCAGCCGGAGGTGCAAAAACCTAAATTCAAACTGGGCAAAATCCAGGTCATTGACGGCTCTTCCGATTTTTCCGACCTTTCGCTGATTTTACCGTTCTCCGCGCAAGTCAAAAGCCTGGATGGCGGCGCCAGCGGCATTTCTTCGGATGAAAAATCAACGGTTAAAGTTAATTTAAAAGGGACCGCTTATGACTTGGCGCCTGTCGATGTCAAAGGCGAAATCAGCCCTTATCTGGGGAACTACGATGTGACGGTGAAGTTTACCGGGATGCCGATGCCGTTGATTTCATCGTACATGGTGCAATTTGCCGGTTATAAAGTCGAAAAAGGCAAAATGTCGCTGGAGCTGAATTACAAGGTCGTCGATAAAGAGCTGACTGCGTCCAATAATATTTTGATTGACCGCTTCGAGTTGGGCGAAAAAGTTGAAAATCCCAATGCCGTGTCATTGCCGCTGGAATTGGCCGTCGCTTTGATGAAAGACTCCGACGGCAAAATAAAGATAAATGTGCCGATTACCGGCAGTCTGGAAGATCCGAAATTCAGTATCAGTCATATTGTTACCGATGCATTGGTCAATGCGATAGGCAAAGTGATCGCGTCGCCTTTTCGCGCACTGGCCTCAATGATAGGCAGTGAAGAGGATTTAAGCACGATCGGCTTTTCCGCCGGCGATGCTGCCTTAGCCAAGCCGCAACTCAACAAGTTGGACGATTTAGTCAAGGCGTTAAAAGCACGGCCGGATTTGAAATTGGAAATTAAAGGCGCGGCTTTTCAGGAGCAGGACTGGCCGGAGGTCAGGGATGACGCGTTATACGATCAGCTTAAAAGAATAAAAGCCGACGAAATTAATAAACAGGGCGGCAGAAAAATACGCGCGGAACATGTTGTCATTTCCGATCAGGATTACAGACGCTTGATGGAGCAGCTGTTTGCGGAAAAGTTTCCGCTGATGGTGGAGAAATCGTTGCTGGGTAAGCTGCGTTTGGTCGGCAGCAAGGCCGATACCAGCACAGACGAGTTTTATGCCGTCGCCAAGCAGAAGTTATCGGCCATTATTAAACCGGAAGAGCAGCGGTTAAAAGGCTTGGCCGCCGAAAGGGCGCAAGCGATTGCCAACTATATCGTACAAAAAGGCGGCATAGCCAACGAACGGGTATTTATATTGGATACGGCAATTGATCCGCCAAGGGAAGGTAACGGGATTGTTAGCTTGTTGTCTTTGAAAGCGGATTAACGTTCAACACTGTCTTTATGTGTGGATTTAAGGGCAGATGCAATGTGGATTGGTCTTCTGCTGTATGAATGAGTCGCGATATTTTGCGTAAAGACATTAATTCAAATCTGAAATAGTGTAGCGATTTCATTCAGCCCAATATCGCATTTTGAGCAAGTCCGGGTAACAATGGAGCATGGGGAGGACGAGTTATTAACGGCTGTCGTCCTAACGTTTTCCTGATTTATTATGCTCACGCTTTTCAAGAAACCGTAACATGGCAAAAGTCAGCCAGCCGACTATGACCAAACCAACGGTAAAAATACTATAGGAAATAGGCCAGGCAATTCCCTGGGTCATCATTGAAAATTCGGACATGCCACCGATGCCGGCCAATACATTAAGCGGCATAAAAACAACGCTGACGACGGTCAATCGTTTGACTACCTTGTTTTGGTTGATGTTGATGAAACCTACAGAAGCATCCATCAAAAAGTTGATCTTGTCGAACAAGAATGCAGTATGTCCGTCCAACGATTCAATATCGCGCAGAATCTGCTGGGAGTACTCCTGTTGGTCTTTTCCAAGAAGCTTGCTACGCATTAGGAATGAAACCGCGCGGCGCGTATCCATGACGTTTCTGCGAATCCGTCCATTCAAATCCTCTTCATTGGCAATATCGTTTAATATTTTGGCGGCTTCTTCATCACTGATTTGCTTACTCAATACATGATTGCCGACAGCCTCCAAAGCCAGATAAACATCTTCCAAGGCACCGGCTGAATATTCGGTATTGGCTGAGTAGAGGTCGAGCAGCATATCCCTGGAGTCGGATACGTAATTGAGTTGACTAAGCGCACGTAGACGCTGAAGCCGGAAGACCGGCAGTTCTTCTTTGCGAATCGAAAACAAAATATCCTTATATAGGATAAAAGCCACGACGACGTTGCGAGACACGTCATCTTTGTCCAGCAGGAAATCCGAATGCAAGTGAATTTCACCGTTTTCTTCTACATAGAACCGGGCGCTTGCTTCAAGGTCGCTTAATTTATAGGGATCGGGAAACTCAATGCCAAAAATATCCCCGACCCAGACTCGGTCCTCAAACGTCGGCGCCACCAAATCTATCCATATCGGTTTGGCTTCAAGCAAATCTTGGGGAGAGTTAATCGAAATTTCGTGCAAGCGGCCTTTTTGTAAGTCAAAAGCTTTGACTCGGGATTTTTCGGTCTTGTAATCTTGTTTTCCCAGTATTTGCAATACAGAAATCGGGGCTTCCAGCAAAATGGGTTGCTTGTGATCATCATCCAGATGGTCCCAGATCAGTAATTGATCTTCCGGCGGCAATTCTTCCAGAATATAAGCCACTTCCGCATGAGGTAAATGATTAAGTATTTGCTGAAGCCGTGTCATGTTCTCCTTGCGCACCAACGTTTCTACCAGATTATGGTGCGGCATGTCCTGTTTACGCACCAACTCTGCGAGCAGTTTGTGCTTTTGCAATATATCGAGAACGGCTTGATGGCTATTGTAATATTTGGCGGCGGGGTCTTTTTGCATATAGGAATGATAGCTTAGCCCAGTAGGGAGGGCGAACGATAAGAATCAAGTTCGTACAATTCTATCAAAGCATTATGATTTGTCGCTGTTTTATGCAATCTGTTTTTAATTAAATACAGATGGCTGTGGCGGGCTAGATGTGAGGGTTTAGAATTTCGCTAAATAATTTCCGCGTAGGATTTTACGGAATCGTTTTACCTGTGAATTGTAATTATTGGCGTATTCGTCGCTCAGCGAGCTGATGCGGCTTACATGGTTGCGTTAGCTTGCCCTTCCTGAACGACCACCTTGTCTTGCTCGATAATCTTACGAAACGTATCACTGGTCGTCGCCCAATCGACAATATCGACACGAATGGATAAATCGGATTCATCAAATGCTTCTTTAACAGTTGCCATTTCGGTCAACGACAAAGGCAGCGGAGCGATGATAGCCAAATCAAGATCGGAGTAGGGTTTAGCTGTTCCTTTAACCCGTGAACCAAACGCCCAAACAGGATATTCAGGTAGATGCGTTTTTAAAATACGGCAGACCTCATCCCAATCCTCGGGTTTTAAATCAATCTTTGCCATGCCGGTTTTAAAGCTCATTCTTGCTGACTTTTTTCGACCAGTTTTCGATATAAAAACTTTGCTTCGTCTAAAAAATCAGCGGCAACATGATACACCGCTTCGGCTTTATTCCCGTCATAGGTATGACTGCTATTACTACGAGCAAGACGGTAATCCCGCCATGCGGTCCAATCTGAGCGGAGCAGGTCTTTCTCGTTGCCCATACGGATAATGTTTTGGAATGTGCTTAAATCAATTTCTTCCGGATTTGCGGCGGTTGCTTCAAGATAACGTTTAAGCATTTTATGGCTAAGTTCGTAAGTGAATTCAAAACACTGAATAACCGAATTACGAAATTGTTCAAATAAGTCGCTATTGTTTTCTGCCATTTCCGATGTGGCGTAAGCAATGCTTTTTTCCAGTTGGCTAATCGCATTCGCCAGCGGTGAAAAATCAATGTTCATAAAATTCTCAATTACGCTATTTCCGCATCGGTCAGATAGCAGCCCGGATCTTCAGCCCAAAAGTTTCCGGTGATTTGCGCGGCCCTGACGCGGGTGTTGCCGTTGCAGATTTCTTGATAGTGACATCTTGCACAGCGTCCTTCGAGCGGTCTTGGATATTGCTTAAGGCCCGCCATCAAAGGGTCGCTGGTATCCATCCATATTTCCGAGAAGGGCCGTTCTTTGACATTGCCCAGCTCATAATGCCCCCAGAACGTGTCCGGATGAACATTACCAAGATTATCGATGTTGGCGACATTGACGCCGGAAGCATTGCCGCCCCATTGTTCCAGTTTGGCTTTGATGTGCTCGACTTTGCCGGGGAAACGCTTGGCTACCCAATGTAAAAAATAAACCGCGTCGGCATCGTTATTGCCGGTCACGAACTCCCGGTCTTTGCCAGCCTTAAGCCAGTCGTAGCTGGTTTCAAACAGTAAATCCATCGCGTCTCGGGTCATTGAAAAATGGGCGTCGTCCTTACGGTTTTTATTGCCGCGGCCGCCGTAATTCAAATGCGATAAATAGAATTTGTCGATATTGTGGTCATCCATTAACTGCAACAAGGCAGGAAAATCCTGGGCGTTATCTTGCGTTAAGGTAAAGCGCAGACCGACTTTGATGCCTTTTTCCAGGCACAGACGGATGCCGTGCAGCGCTTGATCGAAAGAGCCTTGTACCCGCCGGAATTGGTCGTGGGTGTCTTTGATGCCGTCCAGGCTGACGCCGATGTATTGATAATTTATATCGGCGATTTCGTCGATATTAGCCGCAGAAATCTTGGTGCCGTTGGTGGATAGCGCGACGTAGAAGCCCATGTCTTTGGCACGGCGGGAAATAGCGAAGATGTCGGGATGCAGCAGCGGTTCGCCGCCGGATAAAATCAGCACCGGCACTTTAAAGGCTTTCAGGTCGTCCATGACCGTATAAATTTCCGTTGTGCTTAACTCATTGGGGAAATTTATGTCGGTAGAGGTGGTGTAGCAATGCTTGCAGGTCAGGTTGCAGCGGCGGATCAGATTCCAGATAACGACCGGAGCCGCCGGTTTGCGAACCGGTTTTAATGGGGTCGGGTCTATCAGTTCCCGCATGTAGTGGCTGAGTCTAAACATAGCAGTTTCCTCGTCAGTAACGGGTTGATTGGTGTGGGTTACCTGATGCTACCCAAGCCGGGTGGGGTTTGCAACCCTGGATGCAACATTTGGGGTGATACTTATTAGGTAGGGCCGGCCGAACGGAAACCGGTTTTTTTCAGGATTTTGGTGCTGTATAAAACATCGCAGCCTAAATTATTGCCACCCAGCAAATCCTTAATCTGCTGAATCTGTTTGTCGACTGCTTCCTGGCTTTTGCCGTGAACCATCGCGAACAGGTTGTACGGCCATTCGGGCAAATGTCTGGGCCGATGATAACAATGGCTTACGAATTCCAACTGCCCGACTTTTTGTCCCAGCTCGTCGATAATTTCATCCGGCACATTCCATACGGTCATGCCGTTAAAGCGATAGCCCAGTTTATAGTGGTTCGGCACTGCGCCGATGCGGCGAATGATGCCGCTGTTTTGCATGGACGACAGCCGCAGCATCACATCGTCCGTAGTTAAGCCAAGTTGCTCGGCAATAGTCTGATAAGGCTGGGGCGTTAACGGCAAACCGGCTTGAGTCGCCTGGATGATTTTACGGTCGGTTTCATCAAGCATGTTCAGGCTTCCAGTTTCAGGTTGACGAAATATTCTTTTTTCTTCGGCATGTTGTAGACGGTCAGGCCGGTCTGTTGCTCTATTGCGTTGATGGTTTGTTGGATTTGTCCGGGCGTTTCGGTGGCAATTACAAACCACATATTCAGCTCATGGTTGCGTGCGTAATTATGCGCAATCTCGGGGAAGGCATTAATAGTTTCGGCGATTTCATCGAAACGTTCTTTCGGCGCTTTAACGGCCGCCAAGGTTAGGGCGCCGCCCATTTGCTCGGCATTATATAAAGGGCCGAAGCGGGTGAGGGTGCCGTTATCCAACAGTGCTTTTAACCGGTCTATCAGATCCTGTTCGCCAAGGCCCAGTTGCGTTGCGACTTGTTGGTAAGGCGCGTCGCAGATCGGGAAACCGTCTTGCAGCGCGTTGATAATACGTTTATCTATTTCATCCATCGGTTAAAACCGGAGCAGGGGATTGGTAAATTGCGCCGCGCTGTTTAAAACAGCGGCGGCTGAACAGGATTTCTTTGTCGAAACCGCTTAAACCGCAAGCGTCAATCAGTTGGTCCAGTTGCTTTAACACGGTGGTTTTGTCTTTGCCGTGGATCATGCAATACAGGTTATACGGCCATTCCGGTTGTCTGGGGCGTTGATAACACAGGGTCACGAACGGAAACCGGCTGATATGTCCGCCCAGTTGCTTGATAAGATGATCCGGCACATTCCAGACGATCATTGCATTGGCGCGGTAACCGAGCTGCCGGTGTTTGACGATAACACCCATGCGTTTGATCAGGCCTTGTTGTTTAAGCCGGGTCAGGCGCTCGATTACTTCGGCTTCAGGCATATCGCAAAGCCGGCCGATTTCGGCATAAGGCTTGGCGCAAATCGGCAGTCCCAGTTGAATATGCTCAAGCAGTTGGCGATCTTTTGCATCAATCATTATTCAAGTCCAGCTTAAAGCCCAAATCGATGAAAAAATCATCCAGCATCGGTAGCCGCATGGTTGGGTATGAAGTTTCCTGTTCTATGGTATCGATCACCACGCTTAAGTGTTCGGCATCGGAAGCAATGACCACGAACCAGAGGTTAAAACGGTGTTCGCGTTCATAGTTATGATTGACTTCAGGGTAAGCGCTGATTTTATCGGCGACGGCCTGGAGTTCTGCTTCGGGTACCGACATTGCGACCAACGCACTGACGCCGATATGGTTGGGCGGAATCACCGGGCCGATGCGGCTGATAAAATTGTTATCGTTCAACTCGTCAAATGCCGATAAAACCTCGGCTTCGGTCACGCCCAAGGTATCGGCGATGTCCCGGTAAGGTCGCGGCGACAGCGGGAAATCGTGCTGGTAGTCGTTTAACAGCTGTTTGTGTAAGGGTGTCAGCATGGAGGAATTTGGTTATTTTTAGGGTTACAAGCCGATTTTATGCGCTCGCGAGCTAAAGAAAATACCGTTGGGTTTGTTCGCCGGCAGGCGAGTGATTTCCTTTAAAGTTTCCGTATCGTAAACCACCAGTTGGTTGTCGTCTCTTAGCGCAACCCAGACTTGTTCGCCGCGCGGGGTGAATTCCATATGTAAAACGCCTTTGCCCGGCGACAAGGTTTTGGTGATCGACAGGTCTTTAACATCGATAACCTGCAATTGGTTATTATCGGGAAAGGCAAAGTTAACCCAGACTTGCCGCGCATCGGGCCTGGCCATTACAAAAACCGGTTGTCCGGCGACCGCTATGGTGTCGTGCAATTCCCAGGTGTTTTTGTCGATGACCAGCACTTTATGCTGGCCTATTGCGGGCGCCAACACATAATCACCGGCGACTGCCCAACCTTCAAGATGCGGCATTTTATAGACAGGCAGTTTTTCGTCGTCTTTGCCGTAATCGGGCAAGATGTGTTTGACGCCGGCGTCAGTATTCCATAAATCGAGTAGCGCTAGGCCGGGCTCGCCAAACAGGCCGGCGATATAATAGTGTCCGTCGGGCGACATCAGCGCGTCGTAAGGTTGTTTGCCGATGTTAGGGAATTTTTTAATGACCGGCGCTTTGGGATTTTTGAAGTCGGCCATCCAGATTTCACCGGCATCGAACAGGCTGAACACAAAGCGCTGTCCGGGGGCATCGACCAATCCGACCACTTTGGAACGCAGGCCGTCGCCATAGTTGGAAGGAATATCGGCAACCAATTCCAGCGTGTCTGCGGAGAAAACCTTAACGCCACCTGGTGTGTAGTTGGATACGGCGATTAATTTACCGTCCTGGGAAATTGCCCCGCCGATGCTGTTGCCGGCCTGGATGATGCGCTTGTCGACTGCGTCTTTGAGCATATCGATTTTGGTCAAGCCGCCGTCCCGGCCGAAAACATAGGCGTAACGCTGGTCGCGGGAGAAAACCACGGACGCATGAGACAAATCGCCGAGCTTTTCGATTTTTGCTAAGCGTTTATGCTCGGTGGTGTTGATGATCAGTGCATTGCCGTCTTCCCGTTCGATAACAATGCCTAGGTCGCCGGTGGCGCGCAGATCGGCAAGGGCGTTGAAAGAGATTAGCAAGGCTAGGAAAGGGAGTAGTTTTTTCATAAAAATTAGGTAATGCCCCGGATCATGTTATCGGCAATTTCGTAGGCCGGAATAAGGCCAGCGAAGCGCGTAGCGCGAGGTGGCGTTTCCGGCGAGTTTGGGGGAGTTTGCCGGAAACGCCGATTCTCGCTTTCGCTCGAACCGGCTTATTCCGGCCTACAAGCTTCTTTAAAAAGAATACTTTGCATAGAAGTTATCCTGAACTAAGTGTAACAGTAAGTATTATGGCTGAACGTAGAGACGAACAAGCAAAATAATTAGTGCAAAGGAATATGCTTAGGAGGCGGTGGTATGTAACGATTATCCAAATCCTTATCGATTTTGTCGGCAATACTTTCAATACCTTTAAGCGTTAGTTTTTCATCGCCGCCTTTGGTTTCCGAGATGTAGTTGCCGATTAACTGACCGTCTTTCGTCCTGATTAAATGCCCCATGATATAGGCGAATAAAAAACTGGGTTTATGCAGTCTACCAACCAATACATAATCAGCGCCTGCGGTTCTGCCGAGCTTGGACGCAACATCGTCATGGTCAAACAGATAGCCGAAACCGCTGTTGGCTTGATCTTGAGTAGCTAAATCAATTGAAATAATCCGATAACCGGCGCTTTTAAGTTCTTTTTCCAGTAAGGGCTTTAGGCTTGCTGTTCTATTAATTTCAGCTGCCGTCCGGGGTTTTAGCGTCAAGTCGTTGAGTTCAAAATCCAAAATGGCAATGCTTGTTGCGGCACTAACTTGTGTGACGGAAAGAGCAATCAAAAATAAAAAACAACAAGTCTTCATTTGATCTCTTTAATTAAGGTTTTATTTCCGACTTGCGTAATATCCCAACCAACCAAGCCGCTTCATCCCGGCTCATGAACGGCTGCCAAGGCGGCATAGCCGTTCCTTCGCGTCCGTTAAGAATGGTTGAAATTAAAAAATCGTCAGGTTTCCCGGCCAATGCCTCGGGCAATAGGCTAGGGCCGAGGCCGCCTTTTAATGTTAAACCATGACACGCGCCGCAATCATGATTGAGCATGTTGCGGAGCGCGCCTTGTCTGGCCGGTGACGGTTCACCGGCCAGACTGGTTTTGGCTAGGACAGTTGTAATAACCAACATTAAAAGCGGCAGTTTTTTCATGTTTGTTACGGTTTTAACTTTGCATAGTAGGTCGCAACATTATTAATGTCGTCATCGCTTAAAGAGCCGGCGATAGCGTTCATAAGGTCGGATTTACGGGTTTTATCCCGGTACTGTTTGAGTGCCGTTTTTAGGTATTCAGCATCGCGTCCGGCCAGCGGCGGAAAGGGCGCATCGGCCGAAGGCGTTCTGATGCCGTGGCATTGCGAACAAACCGCCGCAGCTTTTGCCTGTCCTGCATAAATACTCGCCGCATTGACGCTTTGGGTAGACGCCAAGCCCAATACCAACAATCCCGAGAAAGTCGCCAGTCTCATTATTTCGCTCCTTTCATTTCGCCTACAGGAGGTAGGCGAGGGGCGTTAGCAGGAGCGGAAGCTTCGTCAGGAGAAAGGCCGCGGGTCATGTATCTGACGCGGCCGTGAGAGAATATACCGGCCGGGCTTTCCATAGATACGGAAGCGACTTTTTCCAGAGACGTGGAATCATAAACGACGACTTCATCGCCGCTGTAACCGGCGCTGACATACAGGAATTTACCGTCGGCGCTGTATTCAGGGAAGTAAGCATGTCCGCCTACATCTAGCGTTTTAACGACTTCCAGGGTTTTTTTGTCGATCAACTGGATGGTACGGGCGCGACGGTCTTTAGAAATGATGTCTACCGCGACATAAGGCGCATTGGCGTGAGCTGCCGGCGATTCGGTGCCGCCGGCAACCGGAACCTGTTTGACCACTTCCATTTTGTCCAGGTCCCAGACGCTGACTACTGTTTTCTCGCAGTCGCCGAAGTTGGTGCCGAAACCGAGTGTGCGGCCGTCAACTTCAACCGCAGCGCCGCCGCCAACGTGAGGTACGCAGCCGGCATCCAGTTTTTTGATGATTTTGCGGTCTTTTAAGTCAATCGCCGCAACAATGTTGTCGTCATAAGCGGCAATCATTAATTTGCGTCCGCCGTGAGTCAGGAAGGCATCATGTAGATGGCGTCCGACTTTTTCGATTTTGGTGACCGGGAAACCTTCTTTTAAATCAACGACCCAAACTTGACCGGCGTTTTCCAGCGCGATCGCGAAAATATCGTCAAACGGTGTGCCGAGAATCATGCCGGAATCGGATGAAACCATTTTGCCGTCCGGATCTATGCCTTCCAGTTCAAAGGTTTTTAGCGGTTCCAAGGTGTCGGCATCAAGGATGACGGCATTGTGCGGTACAAACGAACCGGCCATGATGTATTTGCCGTCGCGGGAAACGCCCATGCCGGGACCGTTGTAGCCGGTTTTAACGCTACGAACGGCTTGCATCGAATACAAATCGATTTTGAAAATTTCTGCGGTGTCGGTTTTTACATAAGCCCAACGCGGATTGGCGGGGTTATAGTCGATAATATGCGCAGCGGTGCCGGTTGGGACTTCGCCGATTTGTTTGTGGGTGGCGCTGTTGATGAACACTGCTTTGGAGCCTGAGCCGCGTCCGTATTTGCCGCGGGCCGCAACGCCGATCACGTCGTCCATACTATTGATTTGATAGGTCGGTTTTGCAGGCAGGGTACTTTCGTCTTTGACATACACTTTTATAGACGCCTTGATGTCGTCAATCGTCCAGGCTGGATTGGCTTGCTTTGGCGTGGATTGCAGGTGTTTAACCAAACCGCGGATTTCGTCATCCGATAAACGACCGTAGAACGGAGGCATCAAGGTGTCGAAACTTCCGGTCATAATCAAACTGCGTAAAGACGTAGGACTACGGCCTTTCAGTTTGTCTGAATTTAACGCCGGAGCCAGATAGCCGCCATGATCGGAACCGTGACAACTGGCGCAATTATCTTCATATAATTGATGCATGTCTTTGGGGGTATCGGAAGTTGCTTGTGCTCCAAAAGGCAAGATAATGGCGGCTAAGCCGATAATGACTGATTTGGATAGGCGTTTTTTTGTTGTATTCATTATGTTGGGCTCCAATGTAGTATTGAATCAATATTATCGTGTATGCTTGAAAAGCTCAAGTAATCATGATTGTTAGTAAGAGAAAAAATTCATCGTTTCTGCTATTTGTTGTTTTGCATCATGTAGTATTTGTAGGGACATTTCCGGTGTTAACGGTTGATTCTCCAGTTTTTGAAAGGCCGGCAGGGCGATGAGTAACGGGAGGTTAGTCTTGCCGGGAGATGTTAGAAGTGCATGATATTTTGCCAATAAAACGATGTCATTCAGGTTGAGGTTTTCAGAGGTGCTGGTAAACCAGTTTGTGGACTGTAAGGGAATTTGTTTTAAGTTATTCGGGAACTCCCATTTTTCCAGAATAATAGACCCTATCTGGCCATGTATTTCATTTATGCATAGCTCGATGTCTGCTGCTTGATAAGTGCTTTCCGGCAAGCTGTCGGCAAAAGTTAAAATAGGCAGTATGCCGATATTATGCAAAAGTCCTGCAAGTAACGCTTCATCGGGATCTACTGTTTGAGTAAGTTGAGCCAGAGTATGGCTAATACTGGAAACTTTGATGCTTTGTAACCACGTATGTTGGATTAATCTTTTTATTGATGGGGTTTCGCTTTTTGTCAGGCTTTTCATGCTGAAAGCGGTTACCAGATTGCGCGTGGTCGTCAGTCCCAGTCGATTAATCGCATCAAGACAATTGCTGATTGGACTCAACGGTCTGTAAATAGGGCTGTTGACGACCTGGATTAGTTTGGCGGAAATAACCGGATCCAGATTGACAATTTTGACAATGTCCGCAATCTCGTAATCCTGCTGGATAGCTTTACGCACTTTCAGTGCGATATCGGGGAAATTGGGGATTTTAAGTTCTCCCTGAATAAGGTGACGATAAAAATGATTGAAAAATGGATTGTTTCTAAGATGATCCGGAATTTTTAGTTCATTATTCAAGGAAGCGATAATGTTGTGGCCTGGCTGAAGTATAGTTTTGGAAATATAGATTACGGTCACGTCTGATCCGGCAATCGCGGTAAAATAATGCAGTTTGCCGGCGGACAAGGGATATAGTGCTTTAAAAGTGTTGGCGCTTATTTCAAGGCTGGAACCGTTACCGGCCTCCATGAAGATATTGCCTTTAATGAGATAAATTAATGAGTCTACTTCGGTCCCTCTGTTAAAAACGATAGCCCCAGGTGTGAAACTGGCCGCGGTAATATCCAATTTTTGTATTTCTTTTTCAGTTAATAGTTGTGCGATAGGCATGAGCCTTTCTAAAAAGGAGACCGGGATATTGAGTTTTTTTGTGGGAAGCTTTGTATTTTGGGTAAGCGGAAAATCTGATTTATCATTATTAAGTACTTGTTTGTTTTTTTTCTTGAAAATGTTCCAGAACATAATGATGGAAGATTCCTATGCTTAAAGTCGGATTTGCTTCAGTTACAACAAATAATATACAGCCAATTTATAAAGGAAGCAGAAAATTGGCGGATTTTCGGAGACTTGCAAGTTTTACAGTAATTAAGACTTGACGGAGTTGAATAGAGCTGTATAATGCGCAGTTCTTTCCGGGCAGCGACCTTGAATGAGGCGGGCAGGAGGCCTGGCTAGGAAATAAAGTTAACAAGGTTGTTGACAAGCGGACTGGGTAGGTTATAATGGTCGGCTTCTTCGGGGTTAGGCGACTGTCTCCGACAGGAAAAAGGATTGAAAATAAAGTTAACAAGATGTTGACAAACTGAATTGGATCGGTATAATAGTCCAGCTCAACCAGGGGTTAACCTTGGCGCTCTTTAAAAATACGATCAAA
>Ga0208789_1000176_pt1 | contig 81927 bp, 96 predicted proteins | sample Methanotroph_Enr_FD_187368 | JGI IMG/M metagenome (GOLD analysis project Ga0208789, IMG submission 187368) | Enriched soil microbial communities from Old Woman Creek wetland in Ohio, USA - Methanotroph_Enrichment_5 (SPAdes) (version 2) | ecosystem: Environmental > Terrestrial > Soil > Wetlands... | reverse complement strand
CCTGGACTTTTGTTCAACCAGTCGTCCGATCTGGTATTCTTCCGATCGCTCGTTAAGCAGATCTCCCCGAATAAGAACATTAACTTTCCCTGCACAACTGCATCATTTACAGTGGCCGTTAAATCACCTGGCTTCGTCGTCATGTGCCAACTCGCCTCCAGCCTATGCCTCGTATGATGTTTTTGTTCATCAGCTCGCAGTTTTGCGTCCGGCTTCCTCCGGACCTCTCCTCACGGATCAGCCCTTGCCATTCGCTAGTAGTTATCGTCTAATAACAACAGGGTTTTCGACGGTGATTCTCCTACAGAGGACTTTCACCTCATTAGTTAATGCCCATGTCGGGCGTACACATGGTGCTCAACCGGAGCGCGGTTATAATCCGGTTTTGCTTTTCAGCTTTCGTGCCGCGCCCGGTTAGCTCTACGTTAGACAGCCTCAGTGTATGAGCCAAGGTATCCGATGACTACGAAGCATTCGAATAACAATATTTGGTCGGCATTCCCATTGGTGTATGGTGTCGCTTTCTTGTTTGCCATTACGAAAGCTGTATTTGCATTTTGGGCAGATGATCTACCATCTCATTTTATTACTTCGTTCCCAAACCATGCAGATCAAATATATGCAAAGTGGAGTTTGAATATCTTCACAACCGCTGTTGGATTTTTCGTATTGATTCTTTATTTCAGGCTGGAACTATTTGAACACAATAACGAGATACCTGACCTAGAACGTAAAGGGAAGGCGTGGCGGTTATTTGAATATTTTTCGCGTGTAGTAATCGTGACCATAATCACTCTAAAAATAATACAATGGAGCGACTACAAGTCACTATTTACATTTTACTTTTTACTCACAAGCGCGTTTGCAATATGGATAATTGTGTTGAACTCAGCGGCGCTACCGTTTACCGCTCAGCAAAAATATACGTATCTGTTACTTCCATTTCTGTCCTTTGCATTGCTCTTACTTGAACCGATCTCAGCTGCATTTGCAGTAACGGCACTAATTCTGATCGCAGCCCTCACCGCACTTGGTGCAGTCATTGAGTTTTTGTACATTATTAAGCCATATATCCGCCAACCAGAATACTAATCAAATAAGGAGTTAAAAAGATGTTAGATCACCTATCCTCCGAATCACACATCCATGCATTCGTACTTGACCACACCTTACAAGCTGGAGCTTTGGGATTTTATTTGCCACGGGATATGCTCATATTTTGGTGCTTTTCGTCTCCGAGCGAAAATTACGTTGTTCTCCTAGCCATAGCATATACCTAAGGTAATAATCATGTTTGGTGCATCTTTTGCTGCTTTCATAATTTCATGCGCTGTCTATGGTGGCATTGCGTCAATGACTTATACAGGCATTAAGTCACAATTCGACTATTTCCACACTCGCCGCGAAAGGAACGGAATAGTTGTCCTCGTACTTGGTAGTCTGACGCTAGGAACTGGACTTTTGTATATCTCTGAGTTAGCAGTCAAAAATCCATTTTTCGCCATACTTGCACCATTCAGTGTTTTTATCGGGTATGGGATTTTGGCACTCTACACGAACCTTCTAAAAAAATACTTTGATTCCAATAATCGTTGCCACTCATACCTAGACTTTATCCGCAACACTACAAACGAAACCAATAACCGAGCGACTGTACGTGTGATTAATGCCTACGTAATAATGCAGGCAATTGTTTATCTATTATTGTGTGCTTTCGAACTCTATGCATCATCGCAATTGTATATAGCACTGACAACTCCTGAAACTGGCGAAACATGGGTTACGCCTTTGGGAGTGGCATTTACCTTATTGGCGGTTGCAATCTTCTACACTTGGTCTGGTGGAATCCGGGCAGCGATTGGAACAGACTTAGTACAAGCAGTATTTATAGTCTTATCGATAATTGCGTTACTTATTGTTTTACTTCTATTCCCGTCTTCAGTTGAACTCCATCAACAAGCAATAACACCTGATGCCGCAAAAAACAGTTTAACTTTTTTCGAACTCGTGATGATAGCATTCTCGGTAATAGTCAATGCGGTTATGACTCAGTTTTACAGCGCACTAAACGTATCGATTTCTACAAACTACGATGCATCAGTAAAAGTAAAAGTTTTTCTGAAAAGCGGTGGATTCATTGCTGTAAGTCTGCTTCTATTTGCTGTTATAGGTATAATTTCTGCACCGTACTACCAATCAAACATGGGTAACACAATATCTACTATCTTAAATAGTCTATCAAATGCAGGAGGAATCTTTGTCGTATTTTCTGTTCTCGTTGTAGCAGGTTTTGTGGCTTTGCAACTATCAACACTGGATGGCACTATCGTTGTTGTACAGCAAGCACTTTGGGAACTGTATAATCCAGGGATAACTTTTATTGAAACAACATCCACTCAAAATGTTTTTCTAGCGAGGATTGGAACATTAGTAATTGGTATCTTTATATTCTTCTTAACATACTTGTTTTACCAAGCAGATGTCGCGTTCATTCCACTGGCTCTAACGGTGGTTTGGCCATTAACAATTAGTGCGCCTATATTTGCAATAAGTGCGTATTATTCTGCACGCCATGGTGCAAGTATCGTTTCTAGCCAGAATGTTCAAGTTGTTATGGCAATCTTGGTATTCGGTTCTTGGGGGACTCTGCTTTTTACCACTATGAAACATCAAGATTTCACCGCCATTGGGAGTGTTTTCGTTTGTATAGCGGCTCTTGGGTATTTCATGGCTGAACGCTATACCTATCGCCGTACTTTGTGCGAGGCTGTCTAACATGGCGCTCAACCGGAGCGCGGTTACAATGCGGTTTTGTTTTTTCAGCTTTCCGGGCCGCGGCCGGTTAGCTCTACGTTGAATGTCTGCTAATTGAATCCCTGCCGACATTGAGCGCAAAGCTTCGAATGTCAACTAGGGGGCGAATTTTGCCTGTCGGTTGACGGACAAAATCCGACCAATCGACTATACCATTCGGTTTAACAAATTTTGCGCCAGAACCCCAATCGTTTAACTTTGATACTCAGCTATAAGCCATGCATTTTAAACCCGGTTACTCTCCTTTTTTGCTCGCCCAATAACTCGGCAAACTCTTCAGCCGGTACAGGGCGGCTTTTAAAAAATCCCTGATAAGTATCGCAACCGGCTTTGCGTAAGAAAGCCAACTGCTCCGGCGTTTCCACGCCTTCCGCCAGCACTTTGAAGCCTAAGGTATGCCCCATCGCCACAATGGTCGCGGCAATTTCCATGTCGTCGGTATTATAGGGAATCTCGGCAATGAAACTCTTGTCGATTTTCAGCACATCCAGGGAGAAACTTTTCAGATAAGCCAGTGACGAATACCCGGTACCGAAATCGTCAATGGCAAGATGAATGCCTTGTACATGCAGGCTGTTGAGAATAACGGTGGTTTTGTCCTGATTTTCCATTAAGCCGCTTTCCGTTATTTCCAGTTCCAGCCGTTGTGCCGGAAAACGGGTTTCTGCCAGTATCTTTGCCGCCAAGGCGTTAATATCGCTGCGATGGAACTGGTGCGAGGAAACGTTAACCGCTATGGTCAACGGCGGCAAGCCCATATCCAGCCACAACCGGCCTTGACGGCAGGCTTCCCTCAGCACCCATTCGCCAATCTCCAAAATCAGGCCGGTTTCTTCGGCAAGAGGAATAAAGTGGATAGGCCCAATCAGCCCTTCAATCGGATCTCGCCAACGCACTAATGCTTCCGCACCGATAATACGGCTACTGGCGATGTCCACTTGCGGTTGAAAAAAAACGCATAGCTCATGCTGTTCAAGCGCTTTGCGCAGGCGCGCTTCCAAGGCAATGCGTTCACGGACTACCATCGTCAAGTCTTCGGAAAAATAGGCAAAACAGCCGCGGCCGCTATCTTTGGCGTGATATAACGCTGCATCGGCATGATCCAGTAATATTTCAGAGCTGTCTCCGTGCTGCGGATACAGGCTGATGCCAATGCTGGCGCCTATCCGCACATCGTCACTTTGGGCCAATTTAAAAGGCTTGCTTAAATCGGCGATAATTTTTTTAGCGACCCGTGCGGCATCGTCCGGGTGAGCAATATCTTCCAGTAACACGATAAATTCATCGCCGCCCAAACGGGCAACCATGTCTATATCGCGCAATCGGTTTGTGATTCTTTCCGCGACTTGTTGCAATAGCTCGTCGCCCGCCTGATGCCCCAGGCTGTCGTTGACTGCTTTAAATCGATCCAGGTCCAGCATCAACAAGGCCAGTTGCTTGCTTTGGCGGCGTTCCACGTCAATGCTGTGTTTCAACCGCTCCTGTAACAGCCGCCGGTTAGGAAGCTTGGTCAGTAAATCATAGAAGGCAAGTTGTTTGATCTCCTCTTCCGCCGACTTGCGTTCGGTGATGTCGCGCAGGGCAATGACGTAGCCGGGCCGCCCATCCCATTCCAGCGGCGCGGAACGCATTTCCGCCCAGGCGAATCCGTTCGGACGGATCAGGTTAATATCCTGATGGCTGTTGTTGCCCGGATTGACGGGGATCGCCAGCGACTGACCGACTAACGGGCTGCGTTCCAGCAGGATTTCGGCGGCTTGGTTGGCATAGAGTACGACGCCGTGGCTATCTACCACCAAAACGCCGTCGGTGATGGTGTTCAGGATAAGGTCAAGCTTGGAGAGATGGGTAGCCATAGTCGGCAAATTTGCTTAAACGATGATAGTTCATAGGCCGATTCCTTTAGCTTTGGTGTAATGGCCGCGATGACTGAAGGCGCTTGCGACAGGTCGACGGGCAGATTCAGCACGGTTCCGGGATTGTAAAGGCTGGAGAACGCAACGTTAATCCGCTTAACCGGACGGCGGATTTCGCTATTCAACGATAGTACATACAGAGTTGTGCTGTGTTGCTCGGTATCGCGAGAGTAGGCCTCACTCATATATACTTTAGACGGTCAGATTTTCGGCTTATTACCGTGAAAGTTACCAATTTGTAGGGTGGATAAGCGCAACGCATCCACCCTACGGTAAATTATAAAAACTGAAAACTTGACCACTCAGAGTATATACAGCAACTTAAAATACTAAACGAGCCGCCGCCATGTGTCTGTACGCCGCCACACATTGGAGCGACCGAGCCATAAGGATTCTTTTGAATTGTGCCGTTTCAGCTAGCGCTGGGTGGACACGTTTTTAACCTCAATCTGTTGCGAATTGTTGGTTGTTTGGTTTTGAGATTTTCCTACAGGCATAAAAAAAGCCCTACATTTGCATGTAAGGCTTTCTTTTATCTGGCTCCCCCGGACGGGCTCGAACCGCCGACCTAATGATTAACAGATATTGAGTTATATCAAACTAATCAATGTATTATTTAAAATAATTTTATTCACAAGCATCTATAAGTTATTGATTTATTTATTATGGATTTATTATTTTATCCAAAAAATGCACTGGCGCGATTATTTCAAAATGCCGCCAATATTATAAAGAATCTCATGGATTATATTTATCACATCACGTTGAGTACGGGCGATCAGCGCAAAAGCCCGCGTAGCGAGGTCGATCAAAGCTTTATTGATCTCTTATCGCCCTGGCTTAAATCGGCGTTGGAAAGCGGTAAACCTATGCCGTTGCCCGTGCCCGATCTATCTCATTACTCCGACAAGCCGTACAGCAAAATGGGGCGTTAGTAGCAACGGTGTTTGGACCTGGCGGGCCGCATGTTAAGGGCAAGCCTGCTAAAAAAAGCGACGTGCCTTTAGTATCGATATTGGTTTACATAGATAGCACAGATTGGCTGGCGAAATTTGAGAGTTCCCTGGCTTGGGCGTGGATAGATGGCTAATATGAGCAAAAACGAAGATACAACCACAACCAAAGCCAAGTCAAACGCCGAATTGCAAGCAGATCACCGCGCCCGGCTGAGCCATGGCGGTCTATTCAAGCGCCGTGATTTTTGGCTGCATCCGGATGATGAGCCGGAGCTTCGGGCGCTTGAAAAAAAAACTCAGATTGCAGCGACTTGGTTAGCATGATTAAGTGTTGTCTGGATACGGCGGCTTTGGCGGCAAGTCGGAAATCACTTGATTACGCAGCATCACTCTAAGATTCTTGCGCCAAGCAAACCACGCAATAACATCCGGAGATTCAGCAGACACTTCCCCTAGCACCAAAGCACTCACGATTCGGCTATTACTAATTTCAGACTCATTAAGAGCCTCGATAATTTCACGGATAAACGAATCCAGGGCTTGCTTATCAACAAACTGCTGATCATGCAACTCAGAAACATCAGGGATAACAGCGCCAGCAAAAACAAATTCATCTTGGCTTAATATGTAATCGTCATCCTCGAATCTAACGTCGGATGCCTCGCCTTGTCTTACACTATATACGATCATCAATTGGCTCCGTTTGGATAAACAAACCCCGCTATGCCAATGCTTAGCAACGGCGCACTACCCAACGTAACGGTTTGTAAATAAAATAACTTTTGACCGGCGTTAGGAATCAGTATTTGGACACCGGTTACCGACGGCATACCAGCCGAGCTGGTCGCATAATCATAGGTAGGCGCTGATAAATGCATAAAATCAACACCACTAATATGCCTCAGCTGCGTATCTATTACTTTTCGGTTTAAACTGTCTGACGTCATCGTGCCACTGATTTTATATATGACGTAGCTTACCAGCGCACTGATATAAGTAGATGTATTAACTTGCGTTTCAGCAGTACCCGTGCCGTTTGACAACACTAACGGGGCCGTATCGATATAACAAGCATTATTATAATACCGATAGGCAACAGAAAAACTCGTGCCACTCCAGTACAAGGGTCCAACAATAGCCTTATGGGTATAGCCAGTCGGCAACACCGGATTAGTTTCTGACCCAGAAAAAAGCAGGCCTGCCGAGTGACCATTACCCCACACCACATAGCAAAAAATTAATCCGGCGCCAAATGTGGACGACTGGTCGCGGCCATTTATTACCGACCCGGCTTGAGCAAGCGTAAGATCAAGCGAATTTAAATTTAAACTAGTTAATCGATGACCAATCCCATCCGAGTCAACTACTATCGCATCCGGCGCCGTTACGGCATATGTAGTATTGGTTGTGCCAATATAACCTAGCAACCCCCTAAAACTGGAATTACCAACCGCGACTTGCGTAACACCCGTAGCCGGATTAATCAGCACCCATTTATCAATGCCGCTATCGTATCGCAGCTCGATCCAGTGCCCGGCACCGGCAATATCGGCGACAGCAAGCGCCTGCCCAGCACCTTTTACGATCACTTTAGCCGCCACGACTCCGGCGTTTGGCGTAAATGTCGGCGTCGTGGTGTCGTTGGCCGCCGAAGCCTTGACATATAAAGCCATGCCGTTTTTAAGCGCCAAAACAGGCTGACCAAACGTAGCAATAATAGCGTCGCTTGTTCCCGCCGCCAACGCAATATTTAGCCCCCCTGACTGGATCGATTTAGCCAGTTGCAGCAAATCATCGTCGGACGGAGTAAACCCGCAACCCGTAATAATGGACCTCAACGCCTCGCCGATTTTAAAAAACCAAAACGCTCCCGGCATCGTCGCTGGCGTTGGCGTTAATGGGTCGCCATTTGTAGGATAACCAATACTCGGCGTGACCGGAGCCGTCGGCGGCGATGCCGCTGCCCCAGATTCATAATTGCGCGTTTCCAAATTGCAACCCCCTTAAAAATATAAAAAATTTAATGCTGTATGCGCTGGCTTATAGCGCTTTAGCAAACACTCCAACAACTCATTGCCCCACGCGGATAACGACTCGTTGACTCCACTGGCAACGGTAAAATGGGTTACGGCCGCCCCCTGAGCATTGACCTGCCAAGCATAAGCCCACTCAGCACCGTACAGCGGATCGGCAACGGTCATGCCCACGGTAAAAGGCCTAAATTCGGTGATGGTGATCGTAAATCCCGCGGCGGCGGCCAGCGCTATAAAATATGCTCGCGACTGGCCGCCGACACTGACCATTTGCGATACCAGCGCATTGCGTCGCTGTTGCAACGACTGATCAATGCCAGCCATACAATCGGTAGGCAAGCCAAAATTGCGCTCTAAATCGGACAATAACTCGTAGCTTGAGCGCGGATCTGCCTCATCTATCAGCGCATCGGCGCGAGCTTGGATGCGTGCCAACTCCTGCGCAAATCCGTTGAGCAACTGAGAGGCAAAATTTGAGTCCTCAACACTCCAAGCGGGGCCATGCGGCAACAATGCAACCAGTTGCCGGTAATAATCATCTGCCGTTAGAGCCATGTTACCGCACCCATGGTAGCGATATGGCCGGACGCACTAACGATATTGGCGCTTGGCGATGTCAACGTAAAATCAACTACGCCGGCCGCTGTTTTTATTGCCTCGTTTTGGTCAGACCATAAAATAGTTCCGCCCGGCGTAGCTTTGCGCGCGATCAAATCGGCAAGGCTTTGCGTAACGACCGACCTGGATGATGTCGGCGTCAAACCGGTAATGGTAAAGTTTTGCGGTATCGCAATCGGCGCAACGACGGTGACATTAGCCGTCACCGGCCGCAATGGATCAACATAAGCAGCAACCGCTGCAACATCGCCTGACAATGGGATGCCGTCAGCATAAGTGCCGTCCATCATAAAGCGCAACACGACAGTACCGGCCCCCAACTCAAGCGGATAGCACCACGCCCTAGTCACACCCGGCACGGCAAGCGCCCACGCGACGTAATCGGTTTTATCGCCGCCTTGCGGCGGCTGTTTGATCCGGGCCAGCAGCCGAGAGCGCAGACTATCGTAATCCTCAATTTCCGCACCGCCGGTCATTGCGCCAGCTACCGCACTGGCGCTAATGCCGGCGACAGGCTGAGCGAGCGTAAATGTTTGCCCAGCCAACCGATTACCGGCAATACCAGCCGCAACGGCAGTTACCGTTGCCGTCGCGCTGCCACCGACAATCAGCGCATCAGCCGCCGTTGTATATAACTGGCCGTCGTAAGCGACCCATTGCGATCCACCGAGCAGTGTCGCTCCATTGGACCCGCTAAACGTCACCGTGCCGCCGGCAAAACTGGACGCCTTGCGAGGGACACCCCAGATACCGGCCCAGCGCTCAAGCAAGTCGCTATCCGCCGTGTCGTAAATCAATTGCATCGATAGCCAATCCAGATAGCCGTACAACGCGTGCGCTGCTCCGGCCAGAGCCCGCGCGTAAACCTCGGCGTCGGACCGCCTTAACTGATCGGTGATAGGCAACCTGGATAACACGTCATCGCGCGTGCGATTGACGATGTCCAACAAAGCAGGTCTGTTAAATGGCATTGAGATAATCCCATACATGAGTAAAACGGATATTGAGCAACGACTTGTCGCCGCCCACGAGCACAATGCCCAGCGCGAGCCGGTCGATGTCCTGACGCTCGGATTGCACCCGCACCGATGCGACAACACCGTCGTCAATCAGCCACTGCAACGCCTCTTCGGCGTATTCTTTGGCTTTTTGCGCCGTTTCGATAGTCAACTTTGACCTAGACAACAGCCATAGGCGCGAGCCGATGCGGTCGTTAGCGATGGTGGCGTAGGTATCGCCCCACCAACCGTATTTGTTGGATCCGGGTAGCTCGTCGTCAGGATTAGCACGCCGCCAGGTAAACAGCGAGATAATGACCGACCTGATTAGCGGTTCCGTGACTGCACCCGGATCGGCTGCCTGACCGTCAACGGTTAACAATAATGGCAACATTAAACCGGCACCCCTGTTTGAGCTGTTCCAAATTGGACGCCGCCGTGCTTGTGATTTTTTAAACTGATACCATCGGCAACCACATCACCGCCGGTTACGGTCACGGTCGGCGCTCCAGAAATACTGACCGGCTTGCCGCCGCCAGCGATGACAATGCCGTTTTGCGTTAATATGATTGTCATGTTGTGGGCGTTAAAAACAGCCGCTTCGCCGCCTTGCAACGTTTGCGGACGATAGCGCCGGTCCGTTGCCGACAGGACGACGCCGTGCGAGCGGTCGCCCTCGATAAACGCGGCCAGGACCTCGGCGCCGGGCAACGGAGAACTGGAAAAACCGAACGGCTCGAAATGCTCGACCGCGTCTTTAGACTCGTCATGAAGCAACGATATTTGCAGCGTTTGCAGCTTGCCGGCCGAATTGGCCAGCGTGACCGAACCGCGTGCCAGCATGTTGCTGATTTGCCGCGCTATCGGCGCCATGGCTCTTTTTATCGGCATATCAATCCACCCACGACGCATCGACGCCGGATTTGCTCTTTTTGCGCTTCGCAGCTTTTTCTTGTTTTTCCGGATCAGTCAAAAACGCGTCCGGCGGTATTACTACTAACTCGGTTATCATGCCGGAATCATCCAGCGTCCAGATGCACTCCGAGATCAATAGCGACGGCTTGGCCCTCATGATGCCGTCGACGATTGAAACCATTTGATTAGGCCGCCACAGCGAGCCGTCTTCCTGCCGCCACCCCACGATGCGGTAACGGATTTCTTCAGCTTTAGCCGCCCTGACTTGCTGCTCGTATTGCGCCCGTTGTTTACAGGTATTGGCGTCAGCCTGCCCTGATTGCCGGACAATCAAGACTCGATGACGCCGCAAGCCGCCATCGGCAACACCTTGAGATGCAGCCGCACCGGCGCCAAAATCGTCATCGGTGCCGCTTTTTTGGCCTTTGACAACGTACTTGCTGTAAACCTCGGAATAGTCAAAACCAGCAGAACCGGACAGGATATTGACGCCCAACTCCAGCGCGCTAAACGCAACGCCGCCGCTGCCTGGAGACGCCAGCACGACGTCGCCGTTGGCGTTGTCGGTGATTAGTATTTGCCGCTGCTTAGCCAGGCGGTCAAGCGATTCGAATGCCGTCTCGCCTTGCTGGATTTGGTGATCGGTAATAGCCGGACCGGTGGCCGTCTCGGTCAACACGCCCAAGCCGTAAGGCGCTGCCAGTTTTTGCGCGATGGCCTCGACTTTTAGGCCTTTAAACTGGCCGGGCGAGTTTTCGGCGGAGCAATCGACCAAATCGGCGGTAAGGCTACGGCCACGGATCATAATAGTGATGCTGGTTGCATCGTAATCGATTGGAGTGGCGTCGACGTAACCGGTGCAAACCAGATCATTGCCGATGCGGACCTCGCATAAATCGCCCGGCACTATGCGCCGTACTTGATCGGCGCTGCCCGGCCAGTGGTCGGTTACGGACAACTCAAAGCTACGAGCGATACGCTCCAGCCCGGCTCCAATGCGGACCGATTTCCATCCGGAATAATCCAGGCCATTGACAGTTAAGGTAACAAGATCGTTCATCGGCTCAATACCTTTAACGTCGTCACCGGTACAAAACCGGAATGACGTATTTTGTTTCTATCCACAATTTCTCGATCCCTACCGGCATCCTCGTAATAATCGTAAGCAATCGCCAACATCGGCAACACCTCGGGCAGCGTGATGATCGTCAAGCGCGCACTGTCGCGCGAACGCTCGGTCAGGTCACGCCAAATTGCCGCCCTGGCCGCAACTATGGCCTGATACAGAGTGTCATCCGTGCATTGCATGGCCTCGACTTCCAGCGCCGACGACAATTCATTGCGCGCGGCAATGGCGTCGTCGTAAATCGCGCACTTTATATAGCTGCTCAGACCGACAGCCTGAACCAACAACAACTGCCGGACATTGGCTAATATAGCGGTACGGTTTTGATGCAATTGTGCCGTGGTCGGGGTGATATAGGTCTGGACCGGCGGCGCGGCCAGGACGGGATCGACGGCCATGCGGGTCAAGCCGCGCACGACAGGAATCAACGTGCTGTCGCTGGCGGTTAACGTGCCGTCTTTGGCTTTTGACGACAGATTGAGCAGGCCGGCGAGACTCCAGCCAAGCGACAGGGGCATACCAAATAGCGCCGACAAACTGATAAGATTACCCAGCAAGCTGCCGAAACCCAACATATTTGCCAACGCAAACGCGGGATTGGCGATAAACGCCAGCACTTGACCGTATAGCGTCAACGCCTGAGCGGCCACGTCACTCACCTGATTGGCAAAGGCAACGACGCTGGCAAACCAACTTACGCTTTCGGCCTCCATGTTTTCTGCGGCTTTGCGCGATTGCGCCGCCGTCGATTGAGCGGACGACGGAAACGCCAGCTCGCCGGACTCGACAAACGCAAGCTGCAATTTTGCCAGCCCCAAATCGCCATTAAATGACACGCGGGCCGGACGCTCAACGCTAACTTTTATCGATCCAAACCAGGGATGCACTAACGTGCCTGGGCCATACTCTTCCAGCGCACCGATCAGGGCGTTGGCTTTATCGACGTAATCGGGACCGACTACAAATCCGGGAAAACCGATATGGCGAGTCGCCCGGCCCATGTCCTGAGCATAAGGCTTGTCGCGCTGCGGGTATTCGTGAACCTGAGTTCTTCGCCCAACCTCAAACTCCGTAAACTCTGTGCCATCGACCTCGAACGGCACGCCGCGAAACGACGCCGGGCGCAGTTTTTCTTTTAGCAGCGGCGTGGCTTGATATTGGGTCATGATGTACCTGTCGCGAACGAGCGATAACCGACGTTTGGCCGCACGGATACCGGACCGCTGGTTTTTGCCGGCTCGACCCGCATTGCGGCGGGCGCATTGTTAAAGTTGATCTCGATAGAGCCTTTTACGGCCGGAGCGGATGCCTGGACTATATTTTTGCGCGATGCAGCTTTAGCAGCGTCGTATTCGCGCTGCTGTTGCGCTGGGCTTTTTGCGCCCGGTAGCGCCATGCTACCGTCTGACTGATCTGCATTAGCAAAAAAACCAGATGCGGGGGCACTTGGTGGTTTCGGGACGCTTGGAACACTGGGTGTATTTAGTGATTGCGGAACGCTTGGAACACTGGGTGTATTTAGTGATTGCGGAACGCTTGGAACACTGGGTGCATTTAGTGACTGCGGGACGCTTGGAACACTGGGTGTATTTAGTGATTGCGGAACGCTTGGAACACTGGGTGCATTTAGTGACTGCGGGACGCTGGGCACATTGGGGACGATAGAAAATGAATCGCTTAGCTTAGGCAATGTTACCGATATATCGCTAAAGTTAAATATGCTTCGAACGGCATTAACGGCCAACAACAGCCCATCGACAAAAGTTTGAAACTTTGCATCGATCCAGACCAGCGCATCATTCCATGATATTTTCATGAATTGGGTTATTTCGCCCCAATGCTCATAAATGTAGGGCGCTGCTATGGCTATAGCCTGCACCAACAACATAATGGGATTTGACAGCATGACCTTTGTTAGCACACCCAGGACCGCCGCCGCCGCAAGAAAACCGAGCTTTAAACCGATGAAAGCGCCGGCCATTTTGAGGGCTATCCTTATCGCCGGGCCGTTATTGGTTGCCCAGTCAATTAGCTTTCCGGACACATCGTTTATCAATTGCGAGAGTTGCTTTAACTCCGGAGCATAGACTTCGCCAAACGCTGCCAAGGCATTAGTAAACGTTCCAGTGGCCCCCTCCCAGAGATTGGTCAACGTACCCAGCGAATTATTGATGCGCTGCTGCAAGTCGGCCTGGTTTTTCATCCCGCTAACCATCTTGTCATAACCGCCTGCGGCGATTACCTGACCTACCCGCTCGCCTTCATCGCCAAATAGTTTTTTCATTTTGTCCATCATTTTTGCGGGAGCTAGCTTGTGCATTTTCTCCAAATCATGCACCAGCGCCGTGACTCCCTTAAACTTCCCAACCGATACCGCACCAGCTATCATCTTTTCGATACCCGTCCCTGCCGCCTCTCCGCTAATACCCATGCTGGTCAACATCGCTGCCAACGGCACCAGATCATTGGCCACGCCCAAGCCCTGGATATTTAAACCTTTGAGCCTTGGCGCAACCTTGGTCATGGCATATTGCACCTGAGTAAGATCGGTACCCATATGCAGCGCCCGCTGCAATGTGTCGGCAAACGGTACCAAATCATTGTCGGCAATACCTAAAGCCTTGCCGAGCTTTCCTACTGCATCGGCGGCCGACTCATAGGTAACGTCGAAGCGCTCTCCTACTACGGCCAGATAAGCCGTAGCCTTTAAAGCACCACCAGCGATGGTGTCGGCATTGACGCCCAAGCCGTTCAGCTGAGAGGCCATGTTCATAAAATCGGCCGTTGTTCCGGGCAGCTGGTTACCAAGCCCGGTAGCAATCTTGCTGATAGACTCGAAGCCACTGGAAATGCCGTTTTTGTTCATTAGCGTATTTTTAAGGCCAATGGACGCATTCTCAACATCCATAAAAGCCTTAGCCGGAATAGCCAGCCCCGCACCAAGCCCAGCAGCCATTGGAATAGCGCCTTTTCCAGCGGCCGCAAACTGCCGCTTCCAGGTATTTAGCGTGCGCGCTTGCGCCCGCAAAACCGGAGACAGCCGATCGACAGCGGAAATGATTGCTCTAAGATTAAAACTACCCGCCATCACCATTCACCAATTCAGAAATACGACCGGCTTGGTCTGCGTACAACTCGAAACGATCCAGCGATAGCGCCATGACTACCGCCGGATCTAATTTAAAAAAATAGGCGACTTCAAACGCCCGATCGGTCAACTCTGAGACGTTTCCGCCTCGTCCCCGAAAAAACCCATTACCGCCTCTTGTAGCTTGGAAAGATCGCCAAGCGAGATGGTTTTCAAACTGCTCGGCGGCACTGCTGCCAGCCTTGAAACATACTTCATGACAATTTTCGGCTGCAACTGTATCGCCGTGCCGTTATCGCCCTGCATGACTAAAAACGGATAACCGAGTTCGATGACGTCATCAACGGTTGGCTCTCTTAAGCCCAACTCTGATACGGGCGATCCAGCCACGGTAATGGGTTTTGATAACTCAATAATCATGACCAAATCCCCGTTACCCCAGTAAATTCAAGTTCTGTCGTACCCTCTTCGCCGTTGGCCGTGGGCTCGCCCTCCAGATACGCACCGGTCAAGGTATGGACCTTGCCGTTGGCGAACTCGGTCGTGATCGTCATATTAGTGCCATTAACCAACTGATTAATCGGAAAATCTGTGGTTAAGATCGCGCTAACCTTTACAAACTGGCGCTGTGCGGTCTCTTTGTAGCCTGCCAGACCACTGAGCGCCATAACGGCCTCACGATTAGTGGGAGACAAGGACGCTTCAACGCCGCCTTTTACTTCAAGCTGAGTACCATCAACTTTGACGTAACAAATACCTGCAATTCTTCTTGCCACGACTCCTCCTTAATATTGAAGTCTGAATTGATTAAGCACCGCGAATACCCGCAACTGATTGACATAATCAGGCGGGAATAACACGTTTAATCGGTTGGGGTTGGTGATGTCGCGCTCGACGATCAAGTGCGCCCTAAATGCCTCCTGGTTCTCGACGATGCCAAGAAATTCAAGCGCGTCATAAGCCGCCAACAACTCACTACGGATAACCGACGGCGTTACCACCGCATTGCCGGCACCGTAGCGGGTGCCGTCGTTGGCGAGTTTATGCCGCGCGTATTTGCTGGTGATAGCGCTGGATAAATAGCGCAATACATAAGCCGCAGTGTGCAGGGTCTCAGAATCCAGATAGCTGATGTCTGGCTGGGCAAAGGTGTTTTTTTGGTAAGTGGTGATTGCCCGCTCGATCTGGATGACGCCGGAAACTACGAAGCTGGTGGCGATGCCGTAGGACAGCAAGGAGTTGCGCTCCGTCCAGATGAACTTTTTACCGGCACGTGGAGCCATTAAGCCGGTCAACTGGCCGGTTTGCGTAGGTCTGGCCGGGTCGGCGGCAATATAGACGGCGTTTCTTGCGCCGTAAGCGGCCGCATATTCCCAGTTCGGATGTTGGCAATCGACGTCGATACCGGCAATGGTGTGATGCGGGTCGTTTCTTAAGCCGCCGGCGGTGGTTAAGGCCGACAGCGTGCCGCGCAATGCGGTGTAGCAATGCCCGTAAATTTGCCGCGACCAGGACCAGCGGCCGGAGGCGTCGCCGTATTCTGTAGCAAAGGCATCAAGGCTGGTTGAGTCGGTATAGGGCTGGATCACGAAGTCGTAAGGATCGTCGCCCATCGCGGTAATGGTGCTGGTTAATGTCGGGTTAGTTGCGCCCGACGCCATAGCAACGTAAGCAAGCGCTACACCGGCCGGCAATGACTCGCCGCCGGCATTGCCCCGGTAAGAGTCGGTTACCATGATGTCGTTGCCGGTTGCGCCTTTCCAGCGGCATGTCAGCGTTACAACGGCCGAGGCAACGGCGGACGTGACCGGCAAATCTGTCGCCGCATTAATCGCGGTGTTGATCGATGCGGCAATGGCGTCAGCCGTATCCGTACTGCCGACGGCGACCTGGACGTTTTGCCCGGCGATATATAAGTTAATGGTTCCCGCCCCGGTAGCCGGGCCGGTCACGGTAATGGTGCCGGTAGCGGCGACGCCTGCGCCTGCATCGGCAACCGGCAAGCACCACACTTCTCCGGTTGGATCGGAAAGACGGTAAATGGCATACATGCGGGCCAACATGGAGCCGCGACCAAATAAGCCGATTGCCTGACTGACGGTGCCGACGATGTAAGGCGTATCCGCTACAGCGCTGCCGGCGGCTAATTTTTGACCGATCAGCAGTGAGCGCAACGGCATGGAGGCTATGTTGGCTTGGCTGTTATCCATTTCGGCATAAAACAGCGGCACCCTAACGCCATTACCGGCCGGAATGTAATTGAATGATACAGGCATGATTATTGCTCCGATTTTGCTGTGCGTGTTGGTGTATCTACCACCGGCGCCACTTCAATAACGTCGCCGTCATCAATGCGGCGATCCCAATACTGTTGCGGCTCGACTTCTCGCCCTTCTGCGGGCAATAGGTCGCCGCGGACCGGGTCGGGAACTTTCCGACCGGCAACGGGTTTTACAAACATGTGAAACTCCTACGATTACGGCAAATTGCCGGTTTTGGGTGATGTGATTATGTGCTCTATGCGCCCATCCGGGCCGGGATATGACAGGTTTGTATCCGCTGCTGGATCGATGTCGTCAACTTTGATGGTCATGCCGTCGAAATGCGGTAAAGCATCAAGCTCGACATCTTGCCAACCGTCTTCAGGGCCGATTTGCATTTCGGCGCCGAAATCAAATTGATACCACAGCCTTGCTCTATCCAGCTCCAGCAGATTGCCGCCCTGATAATAGATGCCGCGATAAATGGTTGAGTCCGGCTGCCAGCCGAGCAATGCACGCCATAATTCGGCGCGGATGCTGTCGTGCGCGTTATTGACGGCGTTTTGCCCGCGCTCGTCCGGGACGTTGCTGACCGCAACGACGACGGAAAACGATTCGACCAGTTTTTGGCGCACGTCGTTGAGACTCATTGGATCGTCCGGGTTGTCGTCCAACGGGATAACAAACGCATGCGGCACGGCCAGGCTGGCTGTTTCTTCTAACAATTTAAAGCGCGCCGCGCCGGCCACCCGACCGGAAAACGACGGGCAGTAAGTGCGCAAATGCGCGATGACGGTATTTAGATTCATGCGACTTGTAAGGCTCGTTGCAATGCTGCCGATATAGCGGCTCTAATGGCTGCCTCTTTGTTATCCAGGGCCGCCAGCATAAAGTTTTTACGCGGTTTTAATCCTCGGCTAGTGCCGTATTCTAGGTAAGCCGGGTAAAACTCTTTCATTTCGGCGGTTTTATACGGCGCTATTCTGGCGTAGCCGCCGCCAGAACCCATCTTGACTTTTATCGAGCGACTCATGGCGCCGGTGAAGTAACCAGGAAATTCACCATCGCCCGAGATTGCTCGCCGGGCAATCAATCGCCGCGCTTCTTTGCGCACTTCGCCGCCACCTTTACGGATGGCGGCTTTGATTTCGCGCTTATTAAATAGGATGCGATTAAAGTCGAATTCGATTCTGATTCTGATATTGTTTTGTTGCTGACTACTTATTCCGGCCATTTTGATAATACCTATTAATTAAATAATCGGACCTAAATGTTTGACCTCAAGCATAGTAAAGCGTTGCGCGTCACCGACGTTGGTTGCGCGCAGGACGCGGTAGCGGGCGTTACCGTTCGGGTAGTCGATAACGTGTTGCTGGGTGATGTCTTCCGGCTTGGTGCCGGTGCCGTAGCGCAACCAGATTCGATGCGTCATGGCCTCGCCGGTCTGCATGCTGCCCCAATAGGCTGCACCCGATACCGGATCGATTTTTGCCCATCTGGAAAATCCAGCATCAAACGTTTCGGTCAGCCCCATATCGACGTTGGGCTGGCTGGTCCGACGCCTGACGGTGATACGCCGCTGCAACTCGCCGTTATCGGGCCAGGTAACTGCAACCGCCGTCATCCCCAGCACCTGTCGTTATCGAGCAGCCTGTCGACATACGGCAGCGGCGTGATTTCGCCGCCGCGTGTGTTGATGGTTTCGCCGCGGTGCGAATAGTGGGTATCGCAACGCAGCAGCATCCAGGCTTTGATAGTGGCCGGCAGCTCACCAGCCGAAAAATTAATGCCGGGTTGGCTGGCAAAGTTCAGGCCGGTACCGGCCGTGGTTATGTCGATAGTGCTGCCGCCGTTACTGGCAGACAGTTTGTAAACGCCGGGCGATACTACTGTTTGTACGTAATAATCGGTTCTTTCGGCTAATGGCGCAGGCAATGCGCCGCCGGAATTACTGAGACGGATAACATCGCCAACTGCCAAGGCACGCCAGTTTTTTATCGTCACAGCATCAGCCGTGGTGTCAAAGGCCGCTTGACAGACATAGCCCGCTTTAAAATTAACCCATACCGAGCCGATTTGCGGGATGTTGATCGGCCAGATTTTGCCAAATACCGGCGTAATCCTGGCCGGTTCACTGATTGCGTCCACTACGTAATCGGTAGCGGGCATGGTTTGAGTATTGCCGCCAGTGTCGATGTATTGGATTGACTCGACTTCGATCAACGGCGCTTTCGGCAACAGGATGGCGTTGCCGGGCATGCCGACCTCACCGCCACCGACAAACGGCGGCGGGTATTGGCTTGGAAAGCCGTCGAATTTGTAGACGTACCTCGCCGCGACGAACTGCTTGCGGCAGATTTCTTCGGCATATGCCCGAGCGCTGCCTAGATAAAGTGCAATCAGGTTGTCATCGTCGGTGATGTCCTGCTTGACGTGCTGCCGCACGTCGTTGATGTGCAGCGGCTCGCAGGACGGCGGCGAGATAAGCGCCAGGCCCATTAGTTAACGACCTGTACCACATTAGTGTTGTTGAGCGCGGACGCCGGGAAGTTTTTCGGCTTGCAGCCTAATACCGTGCCGCCGATCAGGCTCTCCGCCGCGCCGACGGTGATGCTCAATTGCACATAGGTAAAGCCGCCGTTAACGTCCAACTCATCGCCGCTGACATTGATAAATGCGGTTTTGTTGTCGCCGGTCGCTTTGACAATCTGCGTAATGGCTTTTCCGGTGATGTCTTTGGCATTGGCACCGGCGCTTGATGTGGCTTGCTGTATTTTGGCGTCGACGGTGGCTGCCGTACCCAGCACGCCGGTTTTGATTTCGGCCATGATGGCGCCGACACTCGCCATTGAGATCCAGCCAGAAACAGCCGAGCCGACAGCTTGGGAAATTGGGGCGATACCGCCCAGGCCCGCCACTTGTTCGGTGGGCAATATATTTGGATACATTGGGTAATCCTCAATAAAAAGGTGCGCATCCTTGCGCTAAGAGACAGGAGGTTAATTATTAACGAGCGCCCAGTGACACGAAGTGCGACCGGGTATTGCTGGATTTCGGCGGCGTGACCGGCGCAGACAGGATCGGCTTGCCGTCGATGCGGAAAATGAAGCGGAACGCGGTGGCGTTGGCGTCAAAATACAAATGCATTGATGTCGCGGTGTCGATTCCGCCCGCTTTGGTAATAGTGCGGTAACCGTTCAGCGCCAGCAGGTTTAAATCGCCTTGCGAGCTGAAGGCGGCGGCGTGTTCGCTTAGGATTAGCGGACGTCCGTTCAATGTGCCGTCGTAAGCGTCGCGCAAACCGGTACCGGGCGGTAGAAAAATGGGGATGTTGCCGACGGTCAAGCCTTCCAGCGCGGGGAGCAGGTCAGGCGTACCCAGCCAGATGGCGTTGCGCAGGTTGCCGGTCAGTAATCTTGAGCGCATCTTGGAGATGTTGGGCTGTGATAATGTCAGAGTGGCTTGTCCTGATTCTTTGGCCACAACGATGGCCGCTGCGCTGTTTAGAGCGCCTGTCGGCTGGCCTACACCAGTGCCGAACAGAATAGATTCATTGGTTTTCCACTGGATACGCTCGGACGCCAGCGGCGGAATGTAGGATGCTAATGCGGCGGCATCTTCCAATAACTCGTTAGTAACCGGGACCAGTACGGTTAACTCATGGAGACGCAAAGCATCGGTACTAAGTTGCAACTTGGAACCCGTTAAAGCCGGCCCTTCATTGCGCCAGTAAGCCTGGACACCGCTTGACCCCCACGGCGTGGTTTCGTCTTTCGGAAATACCATGCTGTTGCCGGACACTTCGGTATTCTGGGTCAATGGCAGCAATGAGCCTTCGCCCAGCGACAAGCGCCAAATTTCGGCCGAGAATTGTGGCGGCACGGCAAAACCGCCGTCAGCGCCAACGCCTTCGCTGGAATAGGTACCCGGCGCAGCGGCGCCGATGCGCAAGCGCTCATCGACAGCGCCATGCGGCAATGAGGCTGCCTTAACTGCTGCGGCAAAGTCGCCGAAGCTCCTGAATCCGCGCACTGGGTCGTCCTCGGCATTGTCATGGACATAGACATGGCCTGTTGCGCCGGCTCTTGCGGCGTCGTCGGCCTTATGGGCCAACAGGTCTATTTCCCGGTCGATGCTGGACTGTAGGCCGTTGGCCTCGGTCATGGCGGCCTTGAAAGAGGCGTTTTCATCGTCGGTCAGGTCGCGGTCATTATCTGCGGCGGCTTGAGCGTTGATGGCGGTAGCCTTGTCAATAGCAGCGGCCTTTTTAGCCTGCAATTCGCGCAGGCGCCTGGAGCTGCGCACCGCACCGATGGTGCCTAACCCCGCCAGCCAAAAATCGGGCTGCTCTTTGAGGTTGAATTTATCGATGTGCAGCCCGGCGAGCTGTAAAGCCGGCAGGGGGGACGCCATCGAGATCGGTACGCACAACATCGATAAAATTACGGCGACGGCCAGGAACAACCCGCGAGCCGGCCATGTGGACAACATTTTCATTTTTAACTCCGTGCCAGGCGACTGGCGTTTGATCCGCACGGCGGCGGGCATAAAAAAACCCGCTTTCGCGGGCCGTTTGTGGGTGCCGACTGGCGGCGATAGGAGGTTACTACTCATTAGCCGGTTTTTTTCCGGATTTGTCTTTGGTATCGGCTTTTTCTTCGGCTTCTGCTGCGGCTTGCGCTTCGGCTGCGGCTTGCGCTTCTGCTGCGGCTTCTGCTTCTGCTTTGACTTGCGCTTTAATTTCCGCGATATTTTCAGGCGCACGAACAATGACAGGACTAACCAGGTCAATGGTCAGCTCTTCGTCGCTATGCGGCTGCAAAAGAATGGGGGCCTTGGTGCCGTGCTCGACAATTGCCGGCACGTCGGATGCGTTTGTGATGATGATTTTCATACTTGCCTCTTGGTTAATAAGCGATAAGATTCAGTTCGCGGCTAGCCTGACGCGAACGCGAGCGGCTGGTGCCTGGCTTGCTGGTGGATCCGACTTGACGCTGACGGATCAGGTCTGACATGGTCATAATGCCGTCTACCATATTTTCCGCTTTGGCCGCTTCCGCACCCAAAACCCGGCCCTGCCCCATTCCAGAGGTGACTTTGTTGATGGATACGCCCCTTCCTTGTGCAACTGCCCCGGTAAACGCTCGATAGTAGTCATCAACGCGAGATTGCATAAAAGCCTTAGCATCATCAGGCAGCGGCTCATAAGGATTGCCCTCTGTTTTGTATTGGCCGGCGCTGATGGTGGTGACGACGACGCCGGATTCGGCCATAGCGGCCGACCAGTCTTCATGCGCCATCCACACGCCGATGGAGCCGACTTCGCCGCCGGGCGTGACGTAAAATTCTGAGGCCTGCGCACCGATCCAGTAAGCGGCAGACGCTGCCAGGCTGTTGGCGATGGCGGTAATCTTGATTTGTTCGCGGGCCGCGTAGATTTCGTCGGCCAGCTCCTGCACGCCGAAAACCGAACCGCCTGGCGAGTCAATATCCAGGATGACTTCGGAGACATTCGGGTCGTTGATGGCGTCGTTGAGTGCGCCGCTGATTTGCTGGGTTGATGTGCCGCCGCACCACTCGGTCATCATGCCGGCACGTTGGACGATGGTACCAAATACCGGGATGATGGCGACGTAATTGCCGGATATGGCGGCATTGGCTTCGCGGCGGCGGGCTTCGAAGACGCTGATACGCTCGCCGTCGGTGGCGTCATCTTTGTCCCAAGCAACCATACCGAGGTTTTGCTCGGCATGGTTAGACCGACCTTGTTTGACCCAATTTGCTGCGACTCGGGCATGGCTTTGCAGCACTTCGCGACGGATCGCCCAGGGGACGCTGAGCATTTCGGAGATTAGGAGTTGGCCTTTCATTGTCTTTCGGACTCGTTAAATTGGATAATGGCTTTTGATGCAATACTGCGCATAACGCTAACCGTATCCTGATAATTTGTTTCTCCGCCAGTAATACACCCCGTCGCAATTTGCTGCAACGCATCAAGTAAAATAGACGATGGCCCTATAAATCGTTCTGCGCACGGCACGCAATACAACGTAAAACCATCGCTTGCTTTTGCACCGCATTCACCACAAATCCCATTACCCATCTTGTTCACCTCTTTCCTTTTTGGTTTCTTCGCCTTCATCATTTTTCTCATCACCGTCCTCATCGTCGGCTTCGGATTCCGGCATCATATTCAGCGGCCGCAACGGCTCATCAAGGCCGTCAATCGGGTTAAGGTTTTCCATTTCTCGGGCTTCGTTGCGGGTCATCCAACCGGTTAAGATGCCGTCTTTGTAATAAGACCCACGCGATTTGCTGTCGCCTCGCAGCAGCCTGGAAAAATTGAATTCTATTTCAATTTCGTCGTCATCGAACAACAACTCGGCCTCGATTGAGGCCTCCCAGCGCTCGGCGATGGGCATCATGGTGTAGGTGACGTATTCCAGTCCTTGATGTTCGATGTTGTTGTTGGTCGAGCGCTCCAGGTGGCCGATGCGGTGCGGTGGCACGCCGAACATACGGGCAATATCCTCGATTCCGAATTTTTTGGTTTCCAGAAACTGGGCATCGACGTTACTGATGCCGATGTCGTGGTATTTCATGCCACCTTCCAAGATGGCGGTCTTGCCGCGATTGAATCCTGACTGCATCTGCTGCCAAGAATCGCGGAATTGCTTTTTTGCTTCCGGCGTTTTGAAGCTGCCCGGATGCTCGATCCAGCCGCCGGTTGGCTTGGCGTCGTTGGCGAAGAAGCGGGCGCCGTATTCTTGGGCGGCTAACGCGGTCCCCACCGAGTCGCGGGCCAGTTCTATCGGGTTATAACCACGATAAATATCAGGGGCAAGCCCTTTGATGTGCCAAATTTCCTCGCGGGCGTAGGTTGTTTTCTGTCCGCCCCGCTCTGTGTACTCATAACCGTAATCACCATCGGATTTGATGGCAATTTTCACCCGATCAGGGTGCAGCGGGATCAGCTCTTTGATTTCGCCTCGGCTGTTGGCTGAGACGTAGTTGTAAGCGTTGCCGCGCAGGGCGATGTGGCCTTGCAGCATTTCCCGCCATTCGTAGGCGTTTTGCCAGCGGTTTGGGCGCTTGCGCAGCAGTTTGTACAGCGGGTGATTGGTGACCTTGACCCGTTTGCGGCCTTGTTGCCGGTAAAACTCGACCGGCAGCACGGCGAATGATTGCGACAGTTCGCGAACGCAAGCATAAACCGCCGAGACGCGCATGGCGCTGTCCGGCGTGACCTGCATTCCGGCCATGCTGCGCGTACCGACCGGTTCGAACCAGTAATTGCCAAACGGGCTCCGGTCTTCGGCCTTGAAGAGGCTTGCGAACATTATTGGCCCTTAGTCATCAAGTGGACGACCCGGAAATTTACTGCCATAAGCAACCCGCCGCCGACGATTAAGCCGGCGTCCCAACCGAAACGGTGACCAACGCCGACGCTGATCAGGATCAGTGCCAGCAGGTTGGTGATGTCGAATATTATTTTGCTCATCTTATGCAACCAGTAGTTCGTAGTCTTCATCTATGACAAATTCGCCAACTTCGCCCGATACACCGGCCGCCATGACAGCGGCAACGACGCCGTCGATGCGGCCGGTCGATTTATTTTTGGCGGGTTTGCGAGCTCCGGACGGATCGGCCAGCATCACGACGTTGGCGGCGCACCAGGTTAGCGGTGGACTGCCGTTGTGTTTCATCGGGTAGTCGGCCTCGCCAAGCGAATTGTCAAATTCACTTGGCGATTCATCTTTGTCGGGCGAGTTTTCCAGCAGCCTTGCTTCTAATTTTTCTACTGCGGGCCCCATGTCTTTAAAACCTTGCCCGTATTCTTTAAGCGGCAGTTCGATGCCTTCGTCTTCAAGGATTGCTTCCAGGTCTTTGATGCGCCAGCGGTCATATGCCAAGTTGACTAATTCAAACTGATCGACGATTTCTTGCAATCGCTTGGCGATAAAGGTCTTTTTAACGGATCGGCCCGGTGTTGTTTCGAGCCAGCCGTCTTCTACCCAGCGCAGGTAATCCACGCCGTCGCGCTCGCCTTTTTTGCGCAATCCTTCTTCAGGGAGCCAAAAATACGGTAATAGTCGCCAGTAGGGATCATCAGGGGTAGGCTCAAACAGCAGCACAAGGCTGGTTAAGTCGGTCGTGCTTGATAGATCAAGTCCGCCATGGCATCTACGTCCAGCTAAGTAGCCGGCATCGTATTGATCTTGCGCGGCAAACCAGACATCGGCGCTGATCCAGGGGTTGGCGGAACCGACCCACTTGGAGAAGTTTAAGCGTAGAACGATGCTTTCTTTGCTGGGCATGCCTTTGGCCTGCGTGACTTGTTCGCGCAGGTATTCCATTTGGATGGTGACGCCAAGGCTCGGGTTTGTTTTCGGCCAACATGTTTCGTCGTTTAGCGGGTCGTCGCCTTCGTCCAGGGCGCAGACGTAACTAAAGAAGCTGTCGTCCTCTATTTGACCTTCGGCGACTTTGATGGCGTAGTCGTGGTATTCCCAGCATACGGTTTGCCTGTCGTGGCCGCTGTTGGTGATCATAAATATCAGCGCTTGGCGGCGGCCTTTGGTGCCGGCCCGCATCATTTCGACGACGTTGTTGTCTTTGTGCTCGTGGATTTCATCCAGGAGCGCGATATGTGGACGCGGCCCCGATTGGCCGTCGTCGGCGCTGATCGGGCGGAAAAACGATCCTGTTTCAAGGTGGGCCAGGTTCCAACAACGCTCACCGACACCGCTTCTTTCCAAGCGCATGGACAGTTCCGGCGACAGGTCGCGCATGGCGACGGCGTCGCGGAATAAGATCATGGCTTGATCTTTTTTGCTGGCGGCGGCGTAGATTTCTGCACGCGGCTCTTCGTCGGCGACGAGTCCGTACATGCCGATGCCTGCTGCCAATGGGCTTTTGCCGCTGCCTTTGCTGGTTTCTACGAAGGCAACGCGAAAACGGCGGTAGCCTTTTTCGTTAACCCAGCCAAATAGGCTACCGATGATAAATTGTTGCCAGGGCAACGGTTCGTATGGGACGCCTTCAAATTCGCCGCCGTTGAGGCAAAGGACTTCGCGGAAAAATGCGAGGACCCATTCTACTTTTTCACGGTCGAAAAAAAAGCCCCTTTGCGGGGCTTCTTCGAGGTCTTTTAGGTGTCGGCGGCAGGCGGCTCGAACGTGAGGCCCGGCGATTATTAGGCCAGAGGTTACGTCGAGTGCGTACTGGGTAACCGGGTCATTAGTTGCTGCCGAAGAATCGTTTTGGGCTTGGCTTGTCATCCGGAAATAAGTCGTGTTGTTCCGGCACCTGAGCGGCTTCGGCTTTTGCGCGAGTCGCAGGCGTCATGCCGAATTCTGACATAAATTTGTGCATTTGCTCGACGGCGCGGTTACTGATTTGCAACCAAACGCCGATCTGCTTATAACCACTGGGAGTGGCTTCGATTAGTCCGTCTGTGCCGAGTTGTTTTAGTTTTGTTTCGGCGTCGACCCATCTGGCATAGGCCTGGCAATATGCAGCCAATGCGGCCCGATCAAGTTGGGTGATGATTCGGATTTTAAGCAGCTCGACCGATACGCGCTTCCATTCTTTTTTTGCGGCGGGCAAAAGATGCGACGGGCAATCGGGGATTTCAATATCCGGTGACAAAACTCCGGACCTATTATTAACTGCACGCTTGCCGCGATTACCCGTTAATATCCGGACATTATCCGGCATTGATCTTGGACCTCTTTCACCCATTTTTCACCCCATTTCAATCGGCGTAATATATACCCCCCTCCCAAAACTCGCGGCGCTGCAAATATCTAATCGTGATCGGTCTAGGCGTTGAGGGGGGGAAGGATTTCACCCCCCTACCCCCTTACGGCGCCAGTGGTGATGCGGATCAACCGGCACCCCATTAACATCACAGCCAGCGACACGACCAGACTTCTCCAGCCGCTGCTTAAAACCATCATGGCAGGACTTGCACAGCGACTGCCAGTTATCTCTATCCCAAAACAACGTCATATCACCCTTATGCGGAACGATATGATCAACCACCGACGCAACAACAACCTGCCCTCTCCGCTTGTGCTCATCACACAACGGATTATTTCTCAAATGCCCTTCGCGCGCCTTTTGCCACTTGTACCCATACCCACGCCATGCCGACGTACCACGCTCATCATCATACCTACTCATCAATCGAGCCTAGCTTAATACCCAGCTTAGACTCAACATACCGCTGTCCAAAACGCTCAACTATAAAAATAAGCCGACCACCCATATGCCCACTAATGCCGACCGCCGCCAACGTAATATAATAATCGACGCCATAGGCATGACAGATAAACCCAGTAACAATGCCGGAGAAACCACTAATCGACCACTCGCCAATCAACTCGACCAAAGAAAAAATCCGCCCTGACCGTTTAAGCCGACTGATATAAGCCGCAGTGCCGCCCCAAACAGACATCAACACAAACAACACATAACAAGTGCCGCTATCCAGGATCGATTTTAAATACCCAACCGACTGCTCTGGCATAAACAAACTCCGTGTATTGGGCACAAAAAAACCCGCACCGGACGAAAGCCAGAGCAGGCCAAAGAAAGTAATAGACATAAAAAAAGCCCGCTGAATAAATCCAGGCGAGCTTCTAGATGGTGACTAAATTTACAACTTGCTAGGGCCCTACGTCAACAACTTTTTTATCAGTGTACAACGCAACACCGCCCACCATTGCCCGTAAAACATCCAAATCCCGCTTAACAACATCGACCGAAATACTACCTAAATCCATTGATTCGCAACTACTTTTTGCAATAGATTTAAGACTATCAACAACATCAGCAACCCTCAATCGATCCACATAAAAAAATTTAGCAACCAATCTTTTCCGGTCCTCCAATGCACCCACAATCAGCCTATCGACCATCATCTCAACATCACATACCGCATAATCCCCACCTACCACCCGGCCAGCCATTTGCTCAGCACTACACCCAGGATAGCCCAATTTCCGCACAGTCCCATCGCACCCAGCCCAGCGCCCCCACGCACGTAAACATTGATCGCCCGTCTCAGTCACCCTACACATACCAACCCCTCAATAAAACCCATCAATCCAACAACGACCTGATACCGCCTAAGCACGCCCTAGCAGCATCAGCGCTCACAACAACCTCATCAACAACCGGCACAGCCGCCCGCACAGCAACCCCAGCCTTACGCAAATGCTCACGCCCCTTATCCGTCACCTGATACGTATGAGCAACCTTGCCAGTCTGCCGACACTCCCTCCCCTCCAACTGCTCCAAATATCCCAACTTTTGCAGATCAAACGCCCGCTTAGGCGAATTGGCATACTGCTCATAACGCCAATCCAACACCTCCACAGCCACCTCCTTAGCCGTAAACCCTCCATGACCAACAAACGCACCCAGCAGCGCATCCTGATCATAGTAGCGGCGCTTCGACCGCGAAATCTCACAAATAGCCGACGCACTCACGACAACCTCCCACGCTCATCACTCAACCGCTTATCCACAGCCCGCTGCAAATACGCACGGGCCTGCCGGTAATCATGTCCAGGCAACGGATCACCGTAGCCGTACAGACGCATCCACGGCACCAACTGCGCATCATCGCGCGGAATACGCGCATAATCCGGATAATGCTCAGGACCAGCCAACTTAGGCTTGCTGCCGCCAACACCGCACAACGCATCCGCCCGCTCAGGATTACGCAAAAACCCCACCATCTGCTTGCCATACATCTGCGTCCATTTTTGCTGCGTACAACAGCGCTTCTGATCCGCCCACCAGTACGACACAAACTCAGTCTCCCACTCTTTCTTAATTTTTTTACGATCAACCCCGGCCCGATGAAAGATCATCGACAACTCATCCTCAGACGGCTGCCACTCCAAAAACATCGCAAACCGGTCATCACCGCCTAGTAGTAGTAGATTATTTAATGTTATGTCATCTGGATTGATTTTGTTATGGTAACTGGATTGATTTTTATCGTCTAAACTATTGTTTATTAAACCAAAAACATTCGCCGCTAATGTCAGCCCAAATGTCAAAAGCCTGTCATCTGGATTTTTAACAGAACTCGACTGCTCAAGCGCCTTAACCCAAAAAACACGGCGCAAAACCAGCTCACAATGAGCCCCTTTTTTGCTCAAACTACACAACAAACCCGCCGTAATCAGACGCTTGACTGAATTCCTGGCCTGCGTCGGCGTAAGCTTTAACAAATCACCCTTAACCCGTCTCGCCTGATCACGCTCAGACAAATCCAACGCCATACCGCCGTAAGAAACACGCATCGGATTACCAATCAAGCCCGTCACAAAATCAACACGCGCCGCCAAATAATTGAACACATCCCGGTCCAACGGCTGCATATCGCGCAGAATGTCAAGCTCATCATCAAATACCAGCAACATACCCAAAGCCCACAATATCAACGGTAACTTCCATCATCACACTCCTCAAAAGCACGGAACCGCGTAATAGCCCCATCAAACAACAACCGTACCGTACCCAACGGCCCGTTACGCTGCTTGCCGATAATCACCTCAGCAACCCCCTTATCAACCGTATCCGGGCTATAAACCTCATCCCGGTACAAAAACAAAATCATGTCAGCATCCTGCTCAATACCGCCGGAATCACGCAAATCAGACGGAATAGGCCGCTTATTTGGCCTGCTCTCCAAACCCCGATTAAGCTGTGACAAAACCACCACAGGAATATCAAACTCCTTAGCCATCCGCTTAAGCCCACGCGTAATATCCTCAATCTCATTATTTCGGTTGCCTTGCCGATCATGATCCGACCCCATCAACTGTAAATAATCGATCACAACCAAACCAATTCCAGCCGGCACATCATCCTTAATCTCAGCATTAAGCCGCATACAGCGCGCTCGAATATCGCCAATCGACAACCCAGGCGAATCATCGATATACATCGGTAAATCGCCGATCTTAGCAACCCCCATCGACAACAGCGGCCAATGACTATCAAAAATCCGCCAACTTTCCCGGATCAACTTAAGCCCCAAACCCGAAGCACTCGACAACAACCGCTGCCCCAACTGCTCCGTCTGCATCTCCATGCTAAATACCGCCACACTACCGCCCGACAGCGCCACAGACTCCGCCATATTCATAGCAAAAGCCGTCTTACCCATCGACGGCCGCGCCGCCACCACAATCAAATCACCGCCATTAAAACCGCTGGTCAAATCATCTAACGGCTTAAACCCGCTCGACACACCCAGCACACCATCAGCCGGCCGCTCTAAATTGGATTCAATCCTGTCCACCACCTCGCGTATCACATCCTTAAGCTTGCTAAAACCCTTTTTGCCACGCAGACCGACTTGCGCCACCTCAAACACCGCCGTCTCCGCCTTGGCAATCACCGTCTTAGCATCCGCATCCGGTGCAAACGCCATCTCCCTAATCGATCCCGCCACCGCAATCAACTGCCGCAAAATCGACTTATCCCTCACAATCTGGGCATAAGCCGAAATATTCGCCGAGCTGGGCGTATCCTTTGCCATCATCCCCAAATAACTTAAGCCGCCCACCTTTTCTTCGTGGCCCCGGCTTTTTAACAACTCATACAACGTAATAATATCGACCGGATCACCAGCGCCGTGCAGCTTAGCAATCGCCTTAAAAATAATCTGATGATCCTGCCGGTAAAAATCACCAGCCGACAACACGCCCTGAACCTTAACCCAAGCGCCAGGATCAATAATCAATCCACCAATCACACCTTGCTCAGCAGCTATAGATTGCGGCGGAACCGCCGCGCCCATCAACTGATAATCCATCGCATTCATTTTTATTGTTAAAATCCGTGCTAAATTATTTATGACGTCTCGTCGAGCGAACTAAACACACAGCGCAAAATCTGATAAGACGGAGCACATAAGTGCTCCTCGGCAATAACAACCAGTCCCTGACGAGCAACATCGACAGCAGCGCCCAATGACCTTATATCGTCACGAGACGCTCCTATTAACTGCCCATCCTGATCATAATAATCAACCCGGTAATTGCCTTGCTCGATCATCAGCCCGCCGCCTCAAGATCGACTGCAATCTCGCTTAAAAGCTCAGCAACCTCAGGATTAAGAATCTGCTGCAACTTATTAAGACATTGCAGCTTAAGCTCAAGATTATCAACAACACGAGGCGGTTTAACCTGAGTTTTAATCGCTACCAAACTCTTAATTATCGCGTCAAAATGATCGATATCGCCCTCAACATCGGACTCAGCAACACCATTACAATGGCTATCTAAACCCTCAGAGACAGCACCAAGCATTTTTTCAATACTTGGTTGTACGTCATTAGCAAAACCTTCAAAAACCCTGACAGCCGTTTCAAGGCCGCCATTTGCCGACAATCCAAAGTCAGCATGATCATCAGTATTGGACTCAGCAGGCAACGCCGGCCCCAGCGCATAAACCGGCCCCTTATTACCCACCCGCTCCTCGATAACATGGATAAGACCATCATCCTTAAGCTCACGTAGCGCATTGCTTACCTCAACAGCATCAACCGCCGAATCACACAAAGCAAACAACTCTCTCCGCCGGTATCCTGACGCATTATTTCCAAGCGCCGCTAAAATCTCATCCCTCACACTCATAACCGATACTCCCGGCAAGGCGTCAAACACAACCGCAGCAACTCATCCGATCCCGACACAAACCGGTCAACAGCCTGCCCCACCGCCGCCATTAAATCCAGCTCACTGCCGTCATTTGCAATCACCGCATCGCCAGGAAGCACTGCAATACCCGACTCGCTAACATGATCACCCACACCACCGTCCCAACCAGGACGATACAAATGGATAATCAGACCACCAAAATTGCGAATCATGCAGGCCTCACCCTCAAATCTAACATCATCAATCACCACACTATCAACGTCTAACCGATCACTAATCCGATCAGCCGCAATATTGACCCACATATGTGGATTAATCAGGTTACGCCCCCAATCGGTGCCCAATGTTTGCAACAATCGCCGCATCGACACACCCAACTCAGGAATTTTTGCAGTCTTATTTACCAAAAATAAATCAACCTCAGATTGATCATAGCCATACGCATCCATCAAAAACCGTGACGCCATTTGCTTAAGCGGCGCAGCAAAAGAAACAATCTCATAACCCGCCAACCGGGCCATATTAGCCGCCACCAACGACTTCCCCGCCCCGGCCCGCCCCGTAATACCTATCAAAACCGTCATCACACCACCCCATTTTCATAATTGACTACCAAAGCCCGCAGCTGCTCAATCTCATCTACATACTTGGCCCGCTCATACTGCTTAATCAACTTCTTTTCCGTCTCCCGCAGCGCCGATAACTCACGCTCAAGCCGGGCAATCTGCTTGCCAACCGAAGCCAACATCCGCAACTGCCCGCGCCGCTCCGGCGACTTATCCTTACCCGGCATCACCAACCCTCAAAACACCGGTCAAACTCACGATTAACCCAAATACAAAAACAATCGCACAGCCAAACCACACCAAAAGCCGCCAGTAAAACCAGCAGCACCGCCAGCCCCAGCAAAAACAACAGCAGCCCGAAAAAAAAACTACGCATCCCGCTTAATCCGAGACACCACATGACCCCTAACCCGACCGCTCCGAGCCCGCAACACCTCATCGTCCAGCAGCACCGCATTAAAAACCAACACCAACACCACCGACCGCACCGACAGCGACACCATGCCCCTGGCAATCATCACCGCCAGCGCCCGGCAGCGCATATTCAGACCGGCCGCGTTATCTTCCAGTGCCGCCGACCGATCCATTAGCTTGAGGTAAATATTGCCGATATGGACATTGACCGTCTTGATGCTGATCGCCAAAACCCGCGCAATCACCTTGTCCGAGTGACCCTCAGCCATCAGCTGGGCCACCTCGCTTTCGCGTGGCGTCAACGGACCCGGATTAATCAACTCGGCTTTAATAGTCATAAATCACCCTTGCGCTATACTCAAAAATTTAAACGGATAACAAACTTCCAATGTCAAACAAACCATCAAACCCTCAAAAGTACATCCATTGCGCACACTGCAATCGTCAGCGTGACCTAAAATCATATTCCGGACGCGGGCCTGCAAATGCCGAACCTCATCTTGTCCATCACACGGAGACAACCGAGCGATTTCAAAGCATTTACTGCACCTGCGGCCACTGGACAAGTAATGGCAAGACCACCATTGGTTATGATCGATAAGCTTAAAAGGTACCCAGTCCTGAAACATATCCATCAACTGGTGATACTCATCGCTGCCTAAATCGGCCACCGTACCAGGGTGATTGACCGCATAAGCAATTGCCCCGATAACGCCTTTTGTCAGCACAGCTTGCTCAAGGGTTTTCGGGTGTTTGTTTTGTTTTCCATTACTCATAAATTTATACCGCTGCTATGCTTAAACATTTAAAAACCAAAAGCCCCAAAAACCATGGAAAAAAACACACCCAACGACCACCTGTTCCCAGTAGCAGACATCAAAATAGAAACAATGCCGAATGAGGGATACATCATGCTTTGCCTAGACTTTTTAACGAGTCCCTTGCAGTCACTTGAAAACGCCGACGCTGGTAGAAATTACGTTTTGACTCAGGAGCAGGCACTGTATCTTTCGCAAACCCTACAAAGGGCACTTCATGCGCTTGAAAACGCCGGCTCTCAACCAACACCAACCGGACATCAGCACTAACAACCCAGGCGCTTGTTTGTTTTATCATCAGTAAACCTACCTAGGTAATCAACCCGATTACTAGACGGATTGAGAGTTGTTAAAATTAACCTCAAGATTGGGCCACGCCCCTGCCAGCCATTACCAGCGAGTGAGGAAGGTGTTAAAGGATTGGCTGGGGCGTGATTAATCATTTGACGGATAAACCTCTTCGAAAAGATCACCCGGCTTTACATCACATTTTTTTGCAACAAGATTGATACTGTCCGGCGACAGAGGCTTATTTCCATTTAACCAATCCGACACGGTCGCCTGAGACAAACCGAGATCGGCAGCCATCTTTTTTTGCGTCCCATACCTTTTTTTAATTTGATGGAGTATTTTCATGAGCTGCATTATAGCCAATAGCGAACAGTACGCAATAGTTAATAGCGATTTAATTTTGGCGCACAATAACAAAATGAAACATCCAGAATATGCAAAACGGTTTAGAGACTTATGGAAAGAGACCGAAGAAGCGCCAAAAACCCAAAAGGAACTGGCTAAATGGCTAGGTTATGCCCAGCCAACAATCAGCGACTGGCTTAACGGCGAAAAATTACCATCAATGGAAACAGCTATAAAAATTGCTGCAAAGTTTGGCTGCTGCGTTGAATACCTAATTACTGGTAAAGGCGAAAAATACCCAGGCGTTAGCGCAAAAAACCAGCCAATAAACGAAATAAACGAAACACAAGGAAGATGGACACTAATAACCAAGAAGGAACATGCAATAAAAACAAAACTCATAAAATGGTCTGATTTTTGCCATAACTCCGACTTCACAACAGCAATAGAGGAGTTGGACAGTATGATTATAGATAAAGACCTAAAGCCATCTGATAAATCATATATTATTGAAATAGATAGGGATATTTTTAAAGGATTTGCGGTTGGCACACAACTATTAATTGACCCAGAAGTGCAGCCAATAAAAAATAGCATTACTGTTTTATCGATAGGCGACAAAATTCCAACTCTAGTTAGATGGAATCCTGGATTTGGTGAATTGCAAGTAGAGCCACTGGAATCGGGTTATCCGAACTCAATTTCGCTTGAAAATAAAGATTACATTTTACTTGGCGTTGCAGTTTTTGAACAACAAAAAGGCCGAAGGCTTTTATAAAATTAAAACTAAAAAAGCGTAGCTTTTGGGCTTATTGCATTAGCTACGCCTTAAGTCATTACCTAATAATAAAACCAATACATCACCAGGAATACAGATGCATAAATATTTTTTAATTATATTAGCGTTTTTGACAATATCCTGCTCTGACCCAAAAGACTTTATATTTAGCAATGAACCCTTGAAACAAATTTCAGACAACCCTGATATATTTAAAAAACTGCCGGAAGACGAGAGAAGATTATTAGCAGGATACTTAGCAGCAAATGAATTAAGCGGCGCTTTTGGCTCAAAAAAGCAGATTGCAGGACTATCAGTTTCAGATGTTTTAACCGACGCAAAAGCATGGCAGCAAAGAATACAGGACAATGCCGCCGAAACACTAAAACGCCAAAAAGAAGCTGATGATTTAGCCCAAAAAGTTGCAGCCGAACAAAAAGAAATTTCAGAAAAGATAGCGGCAATGATAAGCGTGGCAATTACCGAAAAAACATCATTAAAACGCGACTTCATGAAAAGTAGAGCCAATGATTTACTGGAATTAAAGATAGCTTTTGAAAATAAACAACAAAAGTCTATTAAGCAAATAAAAGGGTATTTTGATTTTTTTGACCCATCAAACGACTTCATTGGTCGTCTAAGCATAGATATGAATCAAATAATAAGGCCAAATGAAATAATAAAAGAAAACAATAGCTTTCTATGGAACGCCGATTCATTTACAGATGATTCGGCAAGAAAAATATATGCACTCCCAACAGGCGGGTTCACTTATTCGTTTACACCTGTTTCGATTGCGTTTGATGATGGTGAGATTATAAAAATCCCATCAAACTTGGCTGAGTGAATTTGCAGCGTAACGCGATCTAAAAAACAAGATATATAACAAAAACAGAAAAGAATCATAACCAAAATGAAAAAACAAATTGTCGCTATCGCAATATTATTATCGCTTGTAATTCCGAGCCAATCCGAAGCCAGACAGCGCAGCCAAGCCGCTAAATCCGCCTTTAAGCACGAGCACCCATGCCCGGCCAATGGCAACAACAAAGGCAGCTGCCCAGGCTACGTAATCGATCATATTGTCGCGCTGGCCTGTGGCGGAGCTGACGCACCGGACAATATGCAATGGCAAACCGTAGCCGACAGCAAAACCAAAGACAAAACCGAACGTAAAAACTGCAAAACCGAAGAAAATACAGACGACTGGATCACCGCCAGCAGCACAACCGGCTACCATACCGGCCCGCGCGGCGGCTGCTACACATTAACGGCAGGCGGTAATAAGCGCTATGTAGACCATTCGCTTTGCTCAAACTAAATCAGACCAAATCAATAATTTATATTGCAAAAAACAATTAGAAGATAAAATAATGTACTACGAAAGCAAATCACATACTCCACGGCCATCTAAAGCACCTCCCACGCCTCCCAAAAAGGAATAACACCATGACCGACACCGAATACCTTTGGCAACGTCGCTACGATATTAAAGTCCGCGCCCTGACCAACCGCATTTATTACCAGGAACGCCAAAGCATATTCGAACGACGGGAAAGCTTTATTAAGGCCGCATCAATACTGGCAGGCTCCATAGCCTTCGCCAAAATCTCAAGCCCGGAAATCATCCAATGGTGCGCCGCCTTTATTACCGCAGCCAGCACCGCATCCTTAGTATTTGGCTACGGCAACAAAGCCAGAGACAGCGTAAAGCGTAGCGCCGAATGGGCGCAACTGGAGCGCGACATCGAACAAGTCGGCGAACGAGGATTTACCGAAGACCTTATCAACCAATGGTTTGCCCGAGCCAATGACATTGAAGCGGGCGAGCCTGCCGCCCACCGCATCCTATTCGAACGCTGCTATGAACGCGCAGTAGAAGCATTGGGAGGAACAGCAGAAATCAAACTCAATATTTTTAGCCGTCATTCCCCGCCGCTATTAGTACCGTAAAAAGTTATTCAGACTGTCCAACTTTGCCAATAAGCCGTAGGCCGGGTTAGCGTAGCGTAACCCAACACCACATTTACATTGCAAAACAACAACCAGGGTAGAATAATGACAATTCATATTAAAGGGCATGTTCCACAAAAACCCATCCCAAACCCTAAGCCCCCTCCGGAACCAAAAAACTGACTATAGCGAGGCAATCCATGAACAAAACAAAAGACCAGCTAAAGGGCGAAATCCGCTATGCCATCCGGTTATGCCAGCGGCAAGCAAGGCTTTATAGGCGTCTTCAGGCGACAGGTGTATTTTTATCCATTGTCGGCGGTAGCGCTACGTTTTCAATTTACTTAACTGCCTTACCTGACTGGCTCTCGTTTGCAGGAGCAGGATTATTAGCCTGCTCAGGCGCAATGTTTATTGCCGCCAGACCGGGTGACAAAGCAGCACTAAATGAATCGGATGTAAGACGCTATCAAGCACTGATGGTCAAGTCAAACGCGCTTAATGAAGCCGAGCTTGAGGTTGCTATTGAGGAGGCTAGGCAAAGCGATACGCAAGAAATCGAACTACTAAGAAGCATTGCCTACAATGACGTTATGCACGAATTCAATAGAGATGACCAGCTCATCCCGCTCAAGTGCTCTGAAAAAATATTTGAACATCTTGCATAGAAGATAGCACAAATATCCACACAAAACCCGCTCCGGCGGGTTTTTTATTGCCTGAATTTCATAGGTAAACTCGCTTACGAATAAATATTCGCTATTGGCTATTGACATTAATTAGCTAATAGCTATACTTACCAAAACGCAACAAAGCCAAGTAGGGTACGCACCGCGTACCACAAACAAAACAGGTGATACATGGAAACAAAAACAGAACAACAAACCCAAAAACACAGCAGAGTAGAAATGCTGATGCTTTACACAAAAGCCCTGACCAGCATCGAACTATCTAACAACGTAAATGTATCCGTTAACGCCGCAGTTAGATTTCAAAACAACCAAACAGATTTCAACATCACCGTTTTTGACTCTGAGAATACAGACAACCTGACCTTTCATTTTTTCGACACCGACCTCAAGACCACCGAAGAAATGATAACCAGCCTTAACAAAACCCTAAACCTGATAAGAACCGATGATTTTTTAAAAATCAAAGCAGGATATTCAGTCGACTATTAGCCCAGCAGCCTACCTTTCCGCCCGGCTTTTTAGCGGGCACTTTTTTAAAAGCCCTTGCTCACAGTGGTTTTTAAAAAATGCAGAGTTGGAGTCCTCGCAGTCCCAAAAAAGGCGCGAGTCAGTCAATTGCCATGGTTTTTTTACCAGATCATCATGACAAGAAATTAAACCCTGCATTTTGCAGCCATGCGTCAAATGGCAAACCGGTGTGCTTACCGGGTGTAACCAGAAGCCTATCCCTGGGCAGTAAGGATAGGCAACAAAAATAGCGGTTATATCAGCCACGTTAGGCAGAGCGAAACTGTAGTGCCTTAGCCGCTATTTTTGTTGGTGTAGCTCAGACGGTTAGAGCCGGGACGGATGCATTCATCAGTCAATTTAGATGACAGTACCTGTGAGTAGACTTAGCGCCGGTTCAACTCCGGCCACCAACGCACCAACAACAAACGTGACCCGACACGTCTCAAGCCGGAAACAATGCAGCAATGCCAACACAAACCCGCAAGGACGCGGGAAACTTAGCGATTAACAACAGGTGCAATCATGCCGGAACCTAAAAACAGACCCGATCTATTTAACCACACCATTAACCAACTGCGCTACGGCCAAACCGCCGAAGAGCTCAGCAACCAAGTTGCCGCCTGCGTCAATGCCGCGCGCGACACTAACAAAATGGCAACGATGACCATCACGCTAAAATTTAAGCCCGAAGCCAACGGCGCCCAGATTTTTATCAGCGACGAAACCAAAGTCAAGCTGCCATCGTTCCCACGCGAAGCGACCATCCTCTTTCCAACGCCGCAAGGCAACTTGCAGCGCGAAGACCCACGGCAAACCTCATTGCCCGGCTTGAGACAGGTCACCGAAGACCGTCCGGCCGAATTTAAACAAGCTAACGCTTAATTTTTTTAACAAAAAAATCGAGAATAAAAATGGAATCAGCAACATTAACCCAAATCCCTAACGGCATCCAAGCAGCCATCGAAGCCGGTAAAGATTTAGCCTCAAAACCGTTTGATATTAACGGCACACCGATGCTAATCGTACCCAATGATTCAGATTTAAAAATCCTTGATAACCTAAGAAATCACCCGCTTAAAACCGAACAAAAAACCACCCACTCAACGGCTGAAAGCTTTATCGATTACTTTAACCGCTTTGCCAACGATAACTCGGTTATCTTTATCAACACAGAAACTGCCGAATTTAAAGGCATTATTGACTATCACGGCATAACCGAGGCTGATAACAACAGCCATACCGCAGACTTTGCCCTGAAAAAAACCAAAGAATGGGATAACTGGCTAAGCAACAACAAAAAGTCAATGACCCAAGAAGATTTTGGCCGATTTATCGAAGACAACCTTGAAGAAATCATTACCCCAACCGGCGCCGAAATGCTGGAAATCGCCCTCAGTATCCAAGCGAAAACCGACAGCAAATTTTCATCCGCACAGCGCTTGGATAATGGACAAGTCCAACTATCATACCATGAAGTAATCGACGGGACGGCCGGCGCAAACGGCCAACTAAAAATACCCCAAACCTTTGAAATCGGATTAAAACTATTCGAAGGCGGCACACCTTATCGCATTGAATCGCGCCTACGATACCGCATCAAAGACGGTAACTTGATCCTGTGGTACGAACTGATCAGACCACACAAAACCATCGACGCAAATATTGCCGATACAACCGATCTGATCGCAAGCTCCATGTCGTCAGGCCGAATTTATTACGGTAAAGCTTACTAACCCTATCTTTGCGCCGCCAGTCATGGCAGCGGACATCACATGACTGGTGGCGCAAAAATGCAAAAAAAAATAGGCAACGCCATGAAAATAAAAAAACTACTCATGACAGATCAAGCACCAATAGCCCGATTAAACGATAGCAAAAAAGAAACCGAAGCTATATTAATTAAATTGCTCACCGCTTTTTTAATCTTTGCAGCCCTGGCCACCGTTTTTACCGTTGCCAGCTTAAGCGACGCCAAAGCCTCATCAGTAACAGGTGCGGTTTACGATAACTTAATGACCGATGAAATGGCTGAATACATTGCCAAAAACCCAGGCACTTATACCGAAGACGATATGCAATAACCGGAGAAATAACAAATGACAGTTTCGCATAAAGCCTGCCAAGCAAAATACGGCAATCCGGAAGATCAAAAACACATGGTCTTATGGGACATTCCTGCGCATTTAGAGCTTGGCGTAATACCCAAGCGCCTGTATTGCAACCGCGATATAGTGGCACCATTGCAAATCGCTTTTTCCAACATTATCGACCGCGGCCTGATCAATCAGCTACGAACCTTTGACGGCTGCTTTAACATCCGCCGAAAAGTGCAGGGCACAACACCATCATTGCACAGCTGGGGCGTAGCCATCGACATCAATGCCGCATGGAACGGATACGGAAAAAAGCCGAACATGACCCCGCAACTGGTCGCCTGCTTTACCGACGCAGGATTCGACTGGGGCGGTAACTGGACACTGAAAGACGGCATGCACTTTCAGCTATCAAAACTTCCGGATTAGAAGCAGCTATGAAGAATCACGCTCACGCCATTGCAAATCTAAACTTAGCAAAAAACCGCCAAGTAAACTTGCCCGGAGAAAAGCCAAAGATACATCACAATCAAGCCTTTCGCGCTGCCGCTAAGATATTGCTAACCCCCGAAGGCTTTGAACAAATCGAAGAACTGGCTATGCACTTAAATAACAAAAATAACGGAGCCTGACATGAGCAAATCCGATATAGCAGCAGCGAGCTTTTAATATGACACTCAATATCGAAAATTTCTATAATAAAAACGACCCTAGAGATTATATTCGTCAACCTTTTCAGCTAGATGGAAAGACCATCGCTACGAGCGGGAAAGCGCTGCTAATCCTGCCTCAGCACGGCGACTACCCAGACTGTCATGATAAATTCAAGAGCACTGCCAGGTCTGTTTTAGAGCGCATAAATTACGTCAATACGCACGAACAATTTTCGCCGCTTCCGGCGGACGTAAAGCACCCCGACAAAACCGAGTGCAATACTTGCGGCGGACTAGGCAAAGCCACCACAGACCAATGCCCTGAATGCGATGGCGATGGCGAAATTGAACTTACAACCGAATATAACCAATACTCATGTGAGTGTAAAACTTGCAACGGAGCTGGCGATATTACCATCAAGGGCGGCTTAGATTGCTGCAAAAACTGCAACGGCAGCGGCAGCGTTTACCCTAATCGCAACCAAATTAAACTACTCGGAATAGATCTTGATGCCAATCTATTAGCGCTAATTATAGGCGAGCCCGACATTGAGGTATGCGCCACCTTTGTAAAAGAAAGCGGTGAACGAGCAAATGCGCTTTATTTTAGAATAAAAGACGCGGCGGGGTTAATAATGGAGCTGAGAAAATGACCACCAAAAGCGCATCCCTGATAACCGAGCAGGACCTGCAAACCTGGACCGGCTACCGGCACCGAGATGCCTTGATTAATTGGCTCAGATCGCACAATGTCCCGTACTGGCTTGGCAATAAAGGCATAATATGCGTCACCGCCGAGGCCGTTAACCTGGCGTTGCTGAAAATCGATCATCAACCTGACGCCAACCAAATTGAGTTTTAAAGTGGGCAGAAAAAGAAAAACCAACCACCAATTCCCCGAATACGTTTACGTGCGCCGTGGTATGCTTGTTTATCGCGCACATCTGGGCGCCGGAAAATTTGGCAAATACATCAAACTCTGCCCTGCCGATGCGCCGTTGTCCGAAGTCTGGAAGCGTTACGAAGAAATAACCTCAGTCGGAAAACCAAAAAGAACAGTCGCCTGGATGACCGAACAATATTTATCCTCTCCTCAACACGCAGCAAAATCGATCCACACCAAAAAACAATACGAACGCTGCGCCCAGCAGATCATAAACACCCAAACAAAATCAGGCGAACTGCTCGGCAACATCGAAGCCGACCGGATCACGCCCGGCGTCATAAGGAAATATATGGACGCCCGCGAGGCCGCAGTATCCGCGAACCGAGAAAAAGCCTTTTTATCGGTCTGCTATCAATATTGCATAGAGCGCGATTTGCTAAAAACAAACCCCTGCAAAGATGTCAGACGCAACACCGAAACCCCAGACAAGCGCTACGTAACCGACGCCGAATACATCGCTGTGTACCACATAGCCCCCGACTATATTAAATGCGCCATGGAATTTGCCTACCTATGCCGGATGCGAGTATGTGAGGTCATGGCCTTGCGCGAATCCGACATCAAAGAAAACGGTCTGCATATACGTCGACGGAAAGGGTCCAGAGACAACATTACCACCTTTAGCGACCGGCTTAATGCCGCCATTGCCCTTAGCCGATCCCTACCCTACCCGCAAGTGCGCCCGCTGAATCCGACATTGATCCGCGGCGTAAACGGCACAGCGCTGACCGAAGAAGGATTTTCTACAGCGTGGCAGCGATTAATGATCAAAGCCCAGGGTATGGATATATCAAGATTTAAATTTCATCAGCTGAAAGCCAAGGGCGTCAGCGATACCGAAGGCGATAAAAAGGCAGCATCAGGGCATAAGACAGATGCGATGATGCAAGTGTATGACCGGAAACTTGCGGAAGTTAAGCCGGCTGGAAAAGAGTAGAGTTAGACATGGAGAAATATATGGAACAGAAATCACATAACAAACCACCGCCACCACCACCGCGTGAATTTAGATTAAGATTTTTTGGCGGAGAAGTTGAAACTGATAAGAGCATTCAGCACAGGCGTGACTACGAAATGTTCATGAAGGGTTATCGATTTGCTCATGGTGATCCGAACATCCCGCAGCCTGGCGATTATGTCTAACGCTTAGATCAGGTTTTGCTAGATACCGTCGCCGAAATGTTGGACCAACTCCCGCACATTGATAGCAAGCTAAGCGCTAATGTGGCCAGATGGCAGGACCAATTAAAATCGGAAAGAAATCGAATGCTGCCAAAATCAGATGCTGCGTATAACGCCGCATTAACCAGCCCGCTGGGAACTAACCCTAAACGAAGTGAGGAATTATGAATACTGAGCAGATTACGGACACCGCCGAGAACGGCGGGTCTGAGTTGAATGTACAGTTATGCGTGCATTGCAATAAATGCAGGCAATGCGGAGCATCGACCGTGCGAGAAGATGAAGCATGTTACCGGTGCGGGCACACATGGTTTAGTTCGGAGCCATGTGCGGCCGCATCTCCTGAGCAATGCGTAGCCCACGGATGCTTAAGAAACCCATATCCATGATGGCGTATAACGCGCTGAAATAACCAGCGCCGCCCACGACATCAAAAACGAAACGCAGATTATTAACGGCGTCTGGTTGATTGATGGGTTGTGCGCTTAAGTGACGCACAATTTACATTAAAATAAATTTGACAACACGAACAATGCGCGTATAATCTTTTAGCAAGTGAAGCGGATTCCCCGCTCATAAACTGGAGAGTAAAATGGACGCATATATTTATAATGTTGATACAAAAGAAGTTGTTGCACAAATAAAGGGCGATGACAACAAATCAATTGAAGCAAAATTTAATGAAATTGGTTATGACACCGATGAATACGGATTAACTTACAGCCCCGCATTTTGATCAAATGATGGGTTAGTAACAGATGGCGATTTTGAAGTGATCGATGTCCGTGGATAAACCAACAACAGAACAAATTAAACAAGCCCGCATGGACGCGGGTTTAACCCAAACGGAAGCCGCAGAGGTGATACACAAGGGATGCCGGGCCTGGCAACAATACGAGGCCGGAGATAGAAAAATGGATGCCGCATATTGGGAGCTTTTTTTAATCAAAACGAAACAGGTGCACAACGCCATGCTCAGGAGCGCCGTACCGCGCCTCAAGAGCTAATTATTTAGGGTCTACGTAAAACCGTGTTGAAAATAAATTGAATATATCGTGTTGAAATCGTAAAATCATGTTGATTTTCAATTTCATGTCTGTATAATAAAAAACGTGGAAGACATCCACACAGCCGCCGGGGCGAATCCCGGTAAAAATTAATCACAAACCCTATACGGGATTGAGGACATCATGAAAGCAATAGAAATATATAAAAAAGACAACCGTTTCGGCAAAAACAAAGAAATGGGCTGCATTTATTACGATATTTATTTTTACGAACTCAGCGACGCGCAAAAACAATATTTAGCAATGAATAGAAACGTAGCCGGCGATATTACTGAGCCAGCCGACAAAACAGGACAGGTATATAGACCTTGGATCAAAGCATACGTATCTATCGTTGTCGATACCAATATGGCTAACAACCCATACCTGCCAACTACTGAACAAATAGAAAAAAACAGAAATTTCGTTGCCGAAATTGAATCTTGGGTTTAATACATAGCCAAGCCGATGCTTAACGCATCGGCCTTACACCCCATTAACTGGAGTGAGGAATTATGAAAAATTTAGTTAGATTTACTGGATTTAATGCGTATGACTATTACGGTCACGAAATACATATTGTCGATCCTGACAGCGCTAACTTAGCCGAATACGAGGTGGTGTTAAGGGACACTGATGAATTAGTAGAGTCGGATTGTGGAGTTGTTTTGAAGCGTGATGGGGTTATCTACACGCAAATAACAAAAATGAACCGGTTTAAAGGGGTGTCGTTTATTGATGATGATGGCGATGTTGTTAGCCTTAAATTGATAAAAATTGAATGAAGGCGCGGGTAATGAAAAAACAAACCCGACCTATCAACGACCGGCTTAAGCGAGCTAAATCGGCAGAATCGAAAGCAGCAACGATTAAAGGCTGGCTCAATAAGTGGGTGCGCGAACAAAATCAGTTGATAGCGGATCTTGAACAAGCTGTATCTCACGATGATTATGACGCAACCTGTATAGCTCTCGGACAACTCAAAATGGTGCTTTCTAAAAAAATGACAGCGCTACCGAATATTTTTGAACAAATTTTAAAGATCGATAATGCTCAATCTGGAATCGATAACCGAGATTAAAACCGAGGAGAATGGCGACCATGACTATCATATTCATGCGGTCGCCAATTCGGAACCGTCGGGCTGCCCTGATTGTGCTAATGATGCTATTTACGGCCACGGCAAAAAAGTTCAGTTATTCATGGATACGCCCATTCATGGGCGACGTGTCGGAATATTCTTGGAGCGTAAGCGCTACCGGTGCCGCCAGTGCCAAAAGACGTTTTTCCAGGTGTGTGATGATATTGACGATAGCCATCGCGCTACAAAGCGCCTAGTCAGGTACATTGAAAAAACGGCGATCATCAAAACGTGTGTGAGTGTGGCGCATGATGTCGGACTTTCCGAAGGATCAATCCGGGGAATCCTTAAGAATTACACCGAAAAACTGAATCAACAATACACTTTTGAAACGCCGGAAATACTGGGGATTGATGAGGTGCATTTGAACCGGGAAATGCGGCTAGTGCTGACCAACATCAGCGAGCGGACTATTGTTGATATGATTGACAATCGCACTAAAAAAGCCGTCATTAACGCGCTTTATCGCTTCAAACAACCAAAAAAAATAAAAATCGTAACGATGGATATGTGGCGTCCGTATCGTGATGCTGTGGCCGCTGCGCTGCCTCATGCAATTGTCGTGATCGACAAGTTCCATGTGGTAAAAATGGCGAACGAGGCGGTCGAGAAAGGCCGTAAGGACTTGCGTAGCAAAATGGATAAGGAGCAAGTCAAGCGGCTTAAGAAAGATCGGTATTTGATGTTAAGACGCCGCCGCGATCTGGATGCAACCCAGGAATTCTTGTTATCTGGCTGGACCGAAAACTTTCCGGAACTCGCCGATCTGCATCACGCTAAAGAGCGATTTTTCGATATTTGGGATAGTGGCGTAACCAGGGTTGAGGCTGAGGCCGTATATAATGGATGGAAAGACTCCGTGCCTTCTGGAATACGCGGCTATTTTTCTGATCTGACACGAGCTGTAGATAACTGGCGTTTTGAGGTATTCAATTATTTCGATCATCGAGTAACCAACGCTTACACGGAATCGGCCAATAATCACATTAAATCAATAGCTAGACAAGGCAGAGGTTACAGTTTTGATGTATTAAGGGCCAGGGTGCTTTTTATCGGTGCAAAGCACAAAATCAGGCCAAAACCATTTAAGCATGGCGTGGCAGAAAAAACGATTGAATATGCTTTGCCGGATGATCTTTTTGTTAACTATGGTGTTGAGTTTCAACACGAGCCCGAAAATTTGTAAAAGTGGCTTTTCAACACGATTTTACGCATACCCATTATTTACCACAAAACTATGACGCGGTATGGCGTCGCCTGGAGCTATAAGTTATGCGTATTTTGACATTGCACATAAAGGCCGAATATTGGCATGCAATAGCCAAAGGAGATAAGACCGAGGAATATCGCCAAGCAAACGACTACTGGGAGCGCCGCTTACGTGGCCCGGAATACGACGAAATCCACTTGAAGCTCGGATATCCGAAGCAAAATGATGAGTCGAAGACAATACGCAGGAAGTGGACGGGATACCCACAACAGAAGCGGATCACGCATCCTCATTTTGGCGACAAGCCCGTTAGCGTATACGCCATCGATGTGACCCAGTGCGTATAACGCCTGATATACACACCAATCGGTGCCTACATCAACTTAAGGCACGAAGTACACCGATTTAGGTGTATATTTAAAAATAACGCAAAGTGTTTTATCCGGTATTTTATCCAAGACATAAAAAAAGCCTTACATTTGCATATAAGGCTTTGATTTTACTGGCTCCCCCGGACGGGCTCGAACCGCCGACCTAATGATTAACAGTCATCCGCTCTACCGACTGAGCTACAGGGGATTAAACTTTTTCAGTATGGCGCGCCCGGAGAGATTCGAACTCCCGACCGCACGGTTCGTAGCCGTGTACTCTATCCAGCTGAGCTACGGGCGCCTTACTGAGACGCTTATTATGCTATTTAGCCTTGATCCTGTCAACTATAAATTTGAGCATCTTTTAAGAAAAGTTTGTCAGCGTTATTAGAGCTCTTTAACAAATCTTGTCACAGCGTTTTTATTACCTGTAAATTCAATAGCTTTTATCATCGCAGCTGTTATTATGAGTTTGTGGTCGTGCTTTTTTTGCTCGAAATATTTTTTGGAAAATTTCCTAATAAAAAAGTCGAAACGGCTTTTTTGTTCATGCCTAAGCACCCTCTCTCAAAAAAAGATTTTTTCCTATAGCGAATAAATCCGCATAAATGAATAATGTTGCAACTTTCCGGAACCTTCAATATCCATATAAATGAGCCTACGCTACCAAATCAACATAAGAATATTATTCTCTTCCCTGTGCATTCTGATGCTGGGCAGCTCGATAGCCATCTGGCAGGCACGCGATGCGGTCAATAAAGAGGTCTATTCATCGATTAATCTGGCTGTGCAACTGATAACTTTCGGCTTTTCGCAAACTCCGTTTAATAAAACCGATTGGCTGCCTCAATTTAATGCGCTGAAAGAAACGCGGCATTTAAGCATTCAACTGAAAGCGCCCTCAGGCGAAATAACCAGTGTTATCCATAAAAACCAACAGACAAATCATAAAGAAACGCCGCCGCAATGGTTTATCAGACTGGTCGAAGGCGAACACCCTACAGCCGAACACCAAATAACCACCTTTGGCGGCAAACAGCTGACGCTGATTATTCAAGCCAACCCGCTGGATGAAATAACGGAAGCTTGGGAAGAAAGCATGGGCTTTTTCAGCTCGCTTTTTCTGCTGACAGCATTTACTTTTTTGGCCGTGAATCTGGCTTTTAACAAAGCACTTAAATCCATCGCCGTCATTGTTGATGCGTTAAAAGTCATTGAAACCGGACAATACCGGCAAAAACTGCCCGATTTCTCCATTCAGGAATATGACAGCATCGCCAAAGCCATCAATCACATGACCGATGAGCTGAATGCCAGCCAACAGGAAAACCGGGCACTAACCCAACATACCCTGGAAATACAGGAGGACGAGCGGCAACGGCTGTCTCAGGAACTGCATGACGAACTGGGCCAATCGCTGACCGCCATTAAAGTGATGGCGGTAACTGCCGGGCGCTCCCAAGCCGAAGCTGCCGGCATCAAGCAAACTACCGACTCCATTGTCTCTATCTGCGACCATTTAATGACAGTGGTACGGTCCATGATGCATCAACTGCACCCTCTGGTATTAACCGAACTGGGTCTGAAAGCGACCATGGAAGACTTATTGAACCACTGGTCGATTAGAAATCCGGAATTAAAATTGACCATCGCCTGCCCTGACGAAGTCGATTACCTGGAGCAAAAAATCACCATTCAAATTTTTAGAATCGTTCAGGAATGCTTGACCAATATTGTCCGTCATGCCCAGGCCAAGCAAGCCGCTATCAAACTGGAAATCTCGCATCAGGGCAAAAGCGGAAAAACGCTACGGCTACAGGTAAGCGATGACGGACAAGGCTGCGCTGCCGGCAAGATCAAAACCGGATTCGGCTTATTGGGCATGAAGGAAAGAATCAACAGCCTGGGCGGCGACTTCACCATCCGGACCCGGCCTCGGCAAGGCATGAGCATCATCGCAACTATTCCACTGTTATGAAAAACAAGATAAAAGTCATTCTGGTCGACGACCATGCTGTGGTACGCGCGGGCTTCAGGATGTTGTTATCGGCCGAAGCCGATATTGACGTGATCGCCGAAGCCGAACGGGGCGAGGCGGCCTGCCAGCTGTATCTGGAGCAGCAACCGGATGTATTGGTGCTGGACTTATCGATGCCCGGCATCGGCGGACTGGAAACCATACGCCGCATCTGCAACCGCGACAGTGACGCCAGAATATTGGTATTTAGCGTTCACGATGAAATGGTTTATGTGGACAGGGCCATGAATGCCGGGGCAAAAGGCTATATCACCAAAAACAGCGCCCCGGAAATATTGGTCACGGCAATACAAAAAATAGCCGCAGGCGAGATTTATATAGAACAAGGCTTAATGAAAAGCATGTCGCTAGAAAATAGCGAAGCCGATTACCAAACCATTATAGATACCCTGTCCCCCCGAGAATTCGACGTATTCCTGCTGCTGGCAAAAGGCTTGACTGCCCATAAAATCGCCGATGAACTTTGCCTGGGTTATAAAACCGTCGCCAATTACGGCACGCAAATAAGAAGCAAACTGCAAGTGTCATCCGTCGCCGAACTGGCGCATATTGCGATGGTTCTTGGCGTAATGAAAAATTAGGGCGCGCACGGCACGCCCTACACTTTACCACCGTTATTTAAAACTCTTCCCAAGAGTCGATGTCGGTAGTCACCGATGACGTTTTATATTGGTTTGTCGCTGTTGAATGAGAAATAAGATTGTAAAAACCGTCAAAGCTGTCATCCACTTTAAAACCGCTCACTGTCCCGACCAGGTTTTGCGCCTGCTCTTCCAATGATTCCGCTGCCGCCGCGGCTTGTTCCACCAACGCGGCATTTTGTTGAGTGACGTCATCCATTTGCGCGATAGCTTGATTGACCTGTTCGATGCCGGAACTTTGTTCAGCCGAGGCTGCGGTAATTTCAGCCATCATCTCGGTAACGCCGCGGATGGAATTGACGATTTCCTCCATGGTTTGCCCGGCCTGGGTCACCAACTTACTGCCCGCAGAGACTTTGCCCACCGAATCTGTAATCAGGTCCTTGATTTCGCCGGCAGCCGATGCGGCGCGCTGGGCGAGATTGCGCACTTCCACGGCCACTACCGCGAAACCCCGGCCTTGTTCGCCGGCACGGGCCGCTTCGACGGCGGCATTCAAGGCCAGTATATTAGTCTGGAACGCGATGTCGTCGATCACCGAAATAATATCCCCGATTTTGCGCGAAGATTCATTGATGTCATTCATCGTCACAACGACTTGTCCGACCACGTCAACGCCTTTGCCGGCGATATTGGATGCGTCAACGGCAAGCCGGTTGGCTTGTTCGGCGTTGGCGGCATTATGATGCACCGCGGAAGTCAACTCTTCCATGCTGGCGGCAGTTTGCTCCAGGCTGGCGGCTTGCTGTTCGGTACGGTAGGACAGGTTGTTATTGCCGGCAGCGATTTCTTTGGTACCGGTGTTAATGCCGTCAGCGGCGTCCCTGATTTGCCCAATAATCTCTTTAAGCTTTTCTACCGTGGTATTGGAATCGTCCTTGAGCTGTCTAAACGTACCGGCATAGTCATTGGTAATGGTTTCGGTCAGGTCACCGCGAGACAAGGCATTCAGCACCCGCACCACTTCATTGAGGCCGGCTTCGCTGGTGTGTACAAGCCGGTTGATGTCTTCGCCCAAATGGCGCAAAAAGCCTTCCTTGCCGTTCAAATCGAAACGCATACTGAAATCGCCCATCGCGGCGGCTTCGACAATCGCGGCCACTTCGTTCTCGGCCCTTACCTCGTCGGTACGGTCGCGCCATTCGGCCACCGTGCCCAAGCGCTGGCCTTGCGCATTGACGACCGGGTTAGCGATGACGACCATCGACCGGCCACCCAGTATCATATTGGCTTCGTAAGAACCGGTTAATGCGTTGAGCATTTTTGCCTGATGCGAAGGATTTACGTGGAAACTATCCATGTTGGCGCCGACCAAATTATCGATCGATAATTTCGGCAATTGCCGGCTAATTCCCGCTTCGGCCTTGCCGATTATATTGATTACTTTTTGGTTGGCGTAAATGATGTTACGGTCATTATCGGCAATCATCACGCCGGTGCTGACATTATCCAGCGCAATCTTGACGCGCAAGATTTCCTCGGCCGCTTTGCGTTCCGCGGTGATGCGCGTCAGCAGTTGTTGCTGCATGTGCTTCATCGCATATAACAAACTGCTGTTGTCTTTTGGCTTAAGCTGAATATCCTGGGTCAAATTGCCATCGGCAATTTCCATCGCAATTCCTTTGGCAAAGTAAGGATCAATGCCCAATTGCTTGCCCAGATAACGGGTTAAATAGATAGCAATCGCCAATCCGAGACTGATTCCGGCCAAAGATATGGCCAGCATGATCATAGATGCGTGCTTGGTCGATTCGGTGATGGCGTGGGCGTTATTTTTTGCGTCGTTCACACCCTGGTTTTTTATTCGATTCAGCTGCGTCCGCAAGTTTTTCGCCAGTTTATTAAAATCCTTCATGACCAGATTACCGGCCTCGACACCTTCGGTCGCATAAACCGTGGTCATGCGCTTGCCTTCGTTGTAATACCAGTCAAAGCCGGTTTCAAGCGCCGCTAATTCGGTCATTTTTACCACCGGCGAAGTGACGTTATTCAGTGTGGCGACATGGCCGTTTTTAATAGCTGCCAATTCTGTTGTTATTTTTGCCGAGTTTTCCGCGGTCAAGCGTTCGCGGAATTGCGCAATGCCCTGCTTGAAGTCTTCGGCAGCCCGTTCCGCATCCTGAAAACTGTCAGGATCCTGGCTGATTGATGCTTGAGTAAGCAGTTGTTGTACTTGCACGGTATAAACCGCCATTCGCTCGGCCAACAGCGCATTGGGCAGGAAGGTATCGTCCACTTTCGCGACGTCGCGTTGAGTCTGCGAGAAATTAAACAAACCGACCGCAACAATGCCTATCATTAAACTGATAATGGCGAGAAAGCCGAACAGTATGCGAATTTTGAAACTGATATGACCAAGCATTTTAAAACCTTATTAAATGTTATTTCCTTACTACCCTGTTTAGGTATCACTGCCGTTAAGTTAAACCTTGTAGGAGCGCTGACTCTGCAATCGCAGCCTAAATATCGCGGGCGCGGCCCGCTTCTACGGCATCATAATCTTCTTAACTTAATGGCAGTGGTTTAGGTATGCGAAGAAACGAAATATCTACTTTTGAGGATTAGGGACGTGTATAAAATGTTTTATTTCTGAACCATGAAGCGCATGAAGGACATGAAGACTTAAATTCTTCATGTCCTTCATTGTCATTAGCTTAAATCAATTGAACCTGTTTTCAATTAACGGCATGCAGCTTGGCAGTTGATTTACGCGCAAAGGATTGAACGCTTTTTTGACTTTTCGTTACCGTTCGGTGGTTAATAAAAAAACTGTTTCCTTCGATCTTTTTAGCCTGCTTTTTGGCTTCGGATGCCAAATCGGCTATATCGACATGAGAATGGCATTGACTGGTCGAAGCCGAATCGACCAAACCGACCGACAAGCTTATCAGCGGAAAGAAACACTTTTCCCCTACCCTGTTTTCAGTATGGATACCGTTCGCTTTTATATCTTCCTCGGTGTAATAAGCCGGAACAGCGTTTCTAAACGATTCCAGAATATTTTCGCAACATGCTAACCAATCGTCAGCCATGAAAATGACGATAAAATCATCCCCGCCGATGTGACCGACCCGGCCGCTTTCTGCGGAAATATGTTGAGTCAGCGTGTTGGCAACGGCCTTGATGATAGCGTCGCCCGCACTGTAGCCGTAAACGTCGTTAAAAGGTTTGAAGTGATCAAGATCGAAGTAACCGAAACTGAAAGGTATTCTGTTGGCCAATAATTGATCGATCTGCTCATTGATCGGAACGCTACCCGGCAACAGGGTAAGAGGGTTAGCGTGTTTGGCGTTGTGGATTTGCTGCCGGGTGATTTCTTCCAGCAGTTTCAGTATCGTTCCTATGCCGATATATTCTCCGTCATTGGTAATAATAAACGCCTGATCGTTACGCATGGTCGAAGTCAGCAGTTTACTGACCGATTCAATGGGCGTGTTTTGATCGAAACTTAACGGCGTTTTATCTATGAACGATTTTATCGGCTTTTTTCCATAGAGTTCTATGCCGTAGCGGCTGGAAAACAGTTTGAATAAAAAGTGGTCGCGAAAAATAATGCCTGTCGCTACGTTGTTATCGACCAAGGGTAAAATGGTTAAGTCACTATCGTGATGAAACAAACTCATGACGTCGCTGATAGCGGTTTCCGCCGAAACCGGCATGATAAATTTAGCCAGATGAGCGGCCTTTACCGCATTAAATTGACTCGGCTGGGTAGTCGTAACAAATAACGATTTATCGACTTTCTCTAAAGGAATCGCTGTCGGCCTGGCAAAATAATAGCCTTGCGCGTGCGTGATGCCCAATTGTTCTACGGCTTTAAATTCATCTTCCGTTTCGATGCCTTCAGCGATAACGTTGCAATTCAGGGAACTCGCGATGTTTTGAATGGAGCGGACAAAATTAAGTTTGACCGGGTCGTTATGAATGCCTTGTATAAAGTGCATGTCTATTTTTACATATTCGGGCTGTAACTCCGACCAGAGCCTTAATCCCGAGTAGCCCGCGCCTAGATCATCGATAGCTATCTCAAAACCCATTTTCCGGTAGTGGCTGACCGCTTCGCGCATCAGTTGAAAATCATCGGTCGGCTGATGTTCCGTCAATTCAATAACGACAAATCTCGGATCGATACCGAATTGCTCCAACAATTTAAGCGTTTCCCCTTTCTTGAAATCCGGCTGCAACAGCACGGAAGGGCTTACGTTAATAAACAGCTTTTCATTGATGTTCAGGCTGGCGTAACGTCTTATCGTGACTTCCCGGCAGATGTATTCGAGTTTTGTGCTTAAATCGAAACGTTCAGCCGTATCGAACAAATTAAACGGACTGTGCAGCGGGCTATCGGATGGTCCGCGGATTAAGGCTTCGTAGCCCATGATTTTCTTTTGCGCCAAGGAAACGATGGGCTGGAAATGAGGCGTTAATTGCTTGCCGTTGAGGATTTTGGTTAGTTCGTTGTGCAGGATCGACATGTAATATTCCGACTACTCATAAAGGTATTTTGACCAGAATATGACAAGTTTGTTACAGCAATGTGACAATTTTATTATGGTACCGCGACAAGTTTATGACAGTAATATGACAAACAGGACAGCCTCAGCCTTGGCTTACAAAATCGGTTATAGGAAACCGAGATAGTAAATATACGCACGACCTAAACCAGGAAAGTGTGAGCGGGTAAAACTATTCAGCGTATTCATCAATAGAACACGGATTAAACGGATAAACACGGATTTAAAAGCGCAAACAAACTTGGCTTGAGGAAGAAGAATATCCGTGTAAATCCGTACCATCCGTGTCATCCGTCGACTGCATGGACAGGAAATGATCCAGTCATTTCTCTGCATTCCCCACATCCCTGTGGGTCATGCAGGAGGTAGAGCAATGCAGGAGCAATTGCCGAGTTCCATTTATCTATGTGCTGAATAGTTACAAATCCGCATCAACCCCGCTTCAAAAACGCCTCAAACGCAGCCAGCGGCAGCGGGCGGCTAAATAGATAGCCTTGATACGCATGGCAGCCATGATGAGTGAGAAAGCTTCTTTGCGCCTCGTCTTCCACGCCTTCGGCGATAACCGCCAACCCCATGCTCTCGGCCAGGGCGACGACCATTTTTGCAATAGCCGCATCATTGGAGTCGATCAGGATGTCCCTGACGAAACCCTGGTCGATTTTCAGCTGATCCAGCGGCAATTGTTTCAGGTAAGACAGCGACGAATAACCCGTGCCGAAATCATCCAGTGAAAAACACACGCCTTTCGCTTTTAACGCAGTCATCTTGGCGATGGTATCCTCTACGTTGGATACCAGCAGGCTTTCAGTCAATTCCAACTTAAGTTTGCCCGGATCGACTCCGGTTTGATCGAGCACCGCCAATACCTGCTCGACAAAGTCCATTTGCTGGAACTGGCGGGCGCTGACATTAACCGCCAGCGCAAGATGCTTCATGTCCTTCCGGCCGGCCCAGTTCGCCAATTGAAAACAGGCCGTTTCCAGCACCCATAAACCCAATGACACGATCAGCCCGGTTTCCTCGGCCAATCGAATAAACTCGGACGGAAGTATCAGGCCGCGTTGAGGGTGCTGCCAGCGCACCAATGCTTCGGCGCCTGTTATATGGCCTTCATCGTTCACCTGGGGTTGATAGTGGAGAAGAAATTGCTTTTCCTGCAAGCCCAGGTTCAAGTCCGCCTCTAAATTGGTACGCGCTATAACCTCCGCTTGCATGGACGGTTCGAAAAAGCGCTGCGTATTGCGGCCCGCTGCCTTGGCTTGATACATCGCGATATCCGCCTGTTTCATCAGTTCATCAATATTCCTGATAGTGTCGCTGAACAAGGTCACGCCGATACTTGGCGTGCTCCGATGCCTATAGCCGGCAAGCTGGTAAGGCTGGTTGAGCGCGGCGATAATTTTTTCGCCGACAGTTTCGCTATGACCGGCGGCTTCCCGGGATGTTTCGCTCAAATTTTCGAGCATAACCACAAACTCATCGCCGCCCAGACGGGCTACGGTATCGCACTCGCGCACACAACCCGAAAGACGGCTTGCCACCTGTTGCAGCAGCAGGTCGCCCTTGTCATGGCCGAGAGTATCGTTCAAGGTCTTAAAATTATCCAGGTCGATAAACAGCAGTGCGCCATACATTCGGCTGCGTGCGCTGGCCGCCAAAGCCTGTTGCAACCGATCCTGCAACAAGCGCCGGTTGGGCAATTGGGTCAGCGGGTCGTAGAATGCCAGATGCTTGATCTCATCCGCTGCCGCTTTGCTTACCGTAATGTCGTTAAAGGTACCGACGCAATTGGTGACAACGCCATTCTTGTCCTTCACGGCAGTGATGATCAGATACTCCGGATAAACTTCGCCATTCTTGCGCCGGTTCCAGATTTCGCCTTCCCAGGTACCGGTGTTATTGATGCGCTCCCACATCTCGGCATAAAAATCGGCACTCTTGCGGCCTGAACTGAGAATACGCGGATTCTTGCCGATAACTTCTTCGGCCGCATAACCGGTAACATAAGTAAAAGTGCGGTTCACCCGGAGAATGGTGCCGTTTGCGTCGGTAACCAACATGCCCTCCTGGGCTTCAAAGGCGGCCGCGGCGATGCGAAGATCATTCTCGGCCAGCTTACGTCCGGTGATGTCTTGCACGATGCCTCTCATCCGCAACGGTTTACCGTCCGTATCCCGCTCTACTTGGCCTGCCGAGCGCATCCAACGAGTTTCCCCACCGTGATTGACTATCCGGTAATCCACGTCATACAGTTTGCCATCCTCAATGTGCGCTCTGTGCGCCTCCATCACCAAGTGCCGATCATCCGGATGAACGGCCGCGATAAAATTTTCCCAGCAAGGGGTCTGCGTATCGGGAAATCCCAGCAAAGCCGTGATGGCCTCCGACCAATATTGGCGGTTATTGACCAGATCGTTTTCCCAAACACCGATGCCTCCATACAGCTGGCTGACCCGGAAACGCTCCTCAATATCCCGTAGCGCTTCTTCCGAACGCTTGCTCTCGGTGATATCCTCGGTTATTCCCATCAGCTTTTTAACACTGCCTTCGCTGTCGATAATGGGAACAAAGCATGACTTGAAAATCCGCCCTGACGGCTCACATCCGTTAAACTCAAAGTGGCTTACCTCGCCGGCATAGGCCTTGTCCAGCAACGCCTCTATATTTTCCCGGTCGGAAACATTGACGCTATCCAGATAGGAGCAGCCTAACAGCGCATTTTCATCTTCGGCCCCCATCATACGGACGCCGGCCCTGTTCATTGCAGTAAACCTGCCATCCATATCCAGTTCATGGATACACATCGGAGAATTTTCGACCAGCGAACGATAATGCTCCTCCCGCTCCCGCAATTTTGTTTCCACCGCTTGTTTATGCGCGTTAGATAAAAACAGTCCGCGCAGGCTGATGTAGGTCAGTAAAAACAGCACAGCGATATTCAGGATAACGGAAAAAGCAATAGCGAAGGCAGCGTCGTAAAAACCTGCGCGCTCGCCGGTAAGCGCTAGCCAACCCAGCACAGCGGGAACAAAAACCACCGCCGGCAATAAAAGAACGCAAGCGGTTGAGCAGGAATAGCCGGAGCCGGTCAGGACGCCCAGATAGCCTTTGCCGGGACGGGCGAAGATCGCGGCTCCGGCAAGAAACAGGAAAGCAAACGCCGTGTTGATCGCCATCGGAATGAAAACACCGATTTCATAAAGAGGTTTTACCTCATAAACATAACCGATAATCGCCATCAATGCGGCAAAAGCAGGGATCGCGGCGAGCGCTTGGCCTAGCCGGATCGAAAAATCCGACGGCTTACGTAGCAACAGCAAGGCCCAGCCGAGGGTAAAAAAGCAAAAGGCGGTATTGGGCGCCATCCTGCTTGGATGAACAGCTTCCAGCGCAAGCTTCGAAGGAAAAAGTTGTTGATCAATATGGAATGACGTGCCTAACGTAAGGTCGCTAAGCTTCATTGCGCCGGCAATGATGACGATAACGGTCACCAACAGGCAGGCCCGGTTTATAAATGAACCAGTATTTGCGACAAACAAGCGGAGGGCTTCAGGAGCCAAAAGAATAAAGCCGACAGCGGTCGCCGGATTCATTGCGACGCTTGATGCGACGACCTGCTTAAAGACGTCGATATCCCCTATCCAGCCGATGAGGACCAGCACACCGATAATTATCGGCAGCGTCGGCAACGCCAATTTTAGCGAGCGAGGTAAAACCACTAGCCGATCTCCATTACGGCATTTCCGGAGCTTTTTGTTGTCATAGCGTTGAACCTATTTTCATCTTCCAGTGAAAGCTGTCATCCATCGGAAAGCAGCGAAGCAAGAGGTTTTACTCTATCTCGTCAGTTGCCGTCAAACTCACTTGTGGTTTTTGTGGTAATTGTCTTTTAAATTTACGTAACTATTCAGCACATAGAGAAATGGAACACGGATGACACGGATTAAACGGATAAACACGGATTTAAACGCATAAACAGACTTGGCTTGGGCTAAAAATCCGTGTAAATCCGCCCTATCCGTGTCATCCGTGTTCTATTAGAAATACGCTGAATAATTTCAGGCTAAAGGCAAAGGATGTGTTTTTTAGCCTTTGGCCCTTAATGCCAACCGCCGTATTGCGTAGTCGGATCGCCGCGCCAACCGGTTGTGGTTTTGTTGGCATCGGGAGTATGTACGGTATCTGCCGCCGCGCGGGTCATATTGGCATGGGTATATCCGCCCATTGCTTTTGCGGCTTTGGCAATCGCGGTTGTCGATGGATTGATTTCATATTTCGTAATCGTGTCATGAATGACTGCGGTGACTAATTTGTCCGCACTCGATTCGGAAGAAACCGTCAACAAGATCGGCAAAACCGTATTTGCTGGAATTTCCACACTGTAATGCCCATTTTCCACCGCCGACTGGGTAATAAGACGGCCGCTTTCATCGGCCACTTCCAGCGTAGCGGTTTTAATCACGCCTTTGTTATTGCTGACCGCGCCTTCCAGCGTAGTCGCTTTTGCGTATTTTTTTACCACGGCTTGACTTACCTTCGGCATTTTTTGTTCTTGCTCGCAACCGGTGACGGCAAAACCGCTCAAAATCACCGGTAGTACCGTAAATATAATTGTGCGCTTCATAAAAACTCCTAATCGTTCGTAGTGTTGTCGCAGCAAAGTATAACGCCCGGCTTCCTCGCAAAAACAAAAAACTTGACACTAAGCGATAATTTCTTTAATTTCTGTTAAAACAGAAATAGGAGAATTGTTATGGAACTTACCACGTCAATGGAACGCTTTATTTTGCACTGGGGAGAAATGGGTACGCGCTGGGGCGTTAACCGTTCCGTTGCCCAGGTTCACGCTTTGCTTTATCTGTCGCCCAAGCCGCTTAATGCCGAAGAAATTGCCGACACCCTGGTGCTGGCGCGCTCGAATGTGTCTTCAAGTTTGAAAGAATTGCAGAGCTTTGGTTTGATCAAAATCACCCATGTGGTCGTCGGCGACAGACGCGATTATTTTGAAGCCATTAAAGATGTGCAAGAGATGTTCAATTTGGTCGTTGAAGGACGCAGGAAACGGGAAATCGATCCCACGCTCTCGTTATTGCGCGATCTTTGTATCGAAGCGAATGCCGATACCGAAACCGATGCCGAAGTAAAAAAGCGCATAGCCGATATGTTGGATTTTTTGGAGGTGATGGTCCATTGGTACGATCAACTCAGGAAACTGCCCAATAACACCTTAATGCAATTGGTTAAGCTCGGCGATACCGTGGTTAAATTATTGCCGTTTACCAATAAGTAATTGATGTTACGCATGTACATGATAAAAAAGCGTAGTCCACGAAAGACACGAAAAGCACGAAAAGTCGCGTAAACACAGTTCTTTCGGCTGTTCTTTTTTCGTGCCTTTCGTGCTTTTCGTGGACAATGCTTCCGCTCGATTCTATTGAAAATCAGCTTGTTTAAAGGTTATTTGAAGCAGTACCTTTCGCATTAGTTTCTTAAATTCCAGAAATAACGGTAACTACAATATGAACATACTTCTCACCGGCGCAACCGGTTTTATTGGTCAGCATTTGTTACGCGCTTTATTAGCCGAAAACCATCAAGTCACGGTGTGTTGCCGACAGCCTGAACAACTGCTGCGCCAGTTTCCAAACCTTAAAACCGTTGCCTTGGATTTTGCAACCGCCACCGACAGCAACGATTGGCTGCCGCATTTACAGCATATCGACGCGGTCATTAATGCGGTAGGCATTATTAAAGGCACCCGTCAGGCAAGCTTCGACCGATTGCATCATCTGGCACCGGCCGCCTTGTTTGAAGCTTGCGCCCAAATGCAGGTAAAAAAAGTCGTGCAGATTTCCGCGTTAGGCGCAGGGCTCAATGCAACAACCGAATATTTCACCAGCAAGGCTAAAGCCGATGCGGTGCTGCAATCGCTGGACCTGGATTGGTTTATTTTCAAACCCTCGCTGGTATTCGGGCCGGGCGCTAAAAGCATGGCTTTATTATCGGCGCTGGCCGCGTTGTCGGTAACGCCGATCATCGATGACGGCGAGCAAGCCGTACAGCCGGTGGCTATAAAAGATTTGCAACAAGCGGTGTTATTGGCGCTGAAACCCCAGACTCCGGCCCGGCAAATCATCAACGCCGTCGGCCCGCAACCTATCCGTTTTATAAGGCTGATGAATTTGCTGTCCACTCGGCTGGGACGGAAGTTAAGGCGCTTCCACGTTTCCGGCACTTGGCTAAGCGCACTTTCACCACTGGCTGTTTGTTTGGATGAACCGATACTCAACAAACAAAGCGTCACGATGCTGAAAGGTGGCAATACCGCCGACGCTAAAAGTTTTGCCGATTATCTTGGTCATAGCCCGGACTGCCTGGAGCAAACGTTGCAGGAAACGCCTGCCTCGCAAGCGGAACGTTGGCACGCGCGTCTGTATTTTCTGCGCCCGTTATTAAGCATCAGCATCGCTGTAGTCTGGCTGTGGACCGCCATCGTATCGGCATTCCTGTATCCGGTCGCTGACAGTTACCAAATGCTAAACCGCGTCGGCATCACCGGAGCCTGGGCGCCGCCAACCTTGTACGGCGCATCGCTGGCCGACTTTATGTTGGGCGTCGCGGTGTTGTTACGCTGGCGAGTTCGACGGGTGGCGATGCTGCAAATCGGCATCATGCTGGCTTACAGCGTGGTAATCAGCTTTTGTCTGCCGGCGTTTTGGCTACACCCTTTCGGCCCGTTAATAAAAAACCTGCCATTGCTGATGGCAATTCTTGTGTTGTTAATTATTGAAGAGGAAAGACCATGACTTACTTAACGTTTAAAAGCCTGCATATCTTGAGCTTGGTTTTATTATTCGGCACCGGCCTCGGCAGTGCTTTTTATAAATATATGGCGGACTTGCACGGCGATGTCCGCGCCATTTATACGACCAATAAGCATGTGGTGTTGGCGGATTGGCTGTTTACCACACCGACGATTTTGATCCAACCGATAACCGGCTACTATCTGTTACAGCAACTGCCGTTTCCAATCACCACGCCGTGGCTATTGTCTTCGATCATCCTATATCTGCTGGCGGGTGCTTGTTGGCTGCCGGTTGTCGTGTTACAAATCCGTATGCGTGAATTATCCAAACAAGCAGTTCTGCAACAAAGCGCATTAAGCCCTGAGTATTTCAACTATGCACGCATTTGGTTTTGGCTTGGCGTCCCGGCTTTTATCGCCATGGTCCTGATTGTCGTGCTGATGGTTCTAAAACCGACATTATGGAGTTGATATGAATACGTCTTTAATGCAACGCGTACTTGGCGAGGACTGGACTACCCTGCCCGCTGTGATTCAACGTCATTATCAAATAACCGAGCCGCAACAAGCGATTGTCGTAAGCGGCAATATGGCGATCGACTACCCGCGCCGGTTAACACCGGTGTTAAAGCTGCTGCGTTTGCTCGGCGCATTGGTCGATTTAAAAGGTGGACAGATGGCGGTTCAGGTAAAAAAATGGCAACAAACCGACCCGTCGGTGCTCTATTGGCAGCGGCACATCCAGGCTCCGAGCGGCAGGCAATGTCGATTCGCCTCGCGCATGGTCTGGCAACAGGATCATGAATTGATTGAGCTGGTCGGCCTGGGCTTTGGCATTCGTTTAAAACTCAGCGTTGAACAAGGCAAGCTGGTTTATCGAAGCTTCGGCCATTTATTAAAACTCGGACCGCTAACCCTGCCTATTCCCGATAACCTGCTGTTGGGCAGCGCCGTCATCAGTGAGCAAGCGCTATCGGAAGACTCGTTTTTGCTGGATTTCCGGATTATTCACCCGCTATGGGGACAAACCTATTACTACGGCGGTATTTTTAAAGTGCCGTATTCGTAAATATTGAACTTGGGGGGAATTCGATTGGAATCCGGATCTGGCTTTAATCTGAGATCCGGATTTTTATGGATTCAAGCGGGCTTCCAATTTCTTGCCTGGAAACCAGCCGAAACCGATGCTTCAGATGGATTCCGGTGCTGTGCTGTAGCTATGCCATTAACCGGACGGACGTTATCGGTCCTTGGTGAAAATAATGATTCGCCGCCACTTGTATCGATGATCTTGCCTTTGAGCGATCGATAGTAATCAAACAATTCGTCATGGAAATAATCATCCGCGGAATTATCCTGAAATACTGGGGAGGTAGCCTCATTCCATGCTGCGTTAAGTTCTTTTTGGATAAGATAGAGTAAATTCATTTTTTATTCTCCTAGAGAAACCGTGTAAAAAGTTACGGTTTCGGTTATCAGATAAAGACTAAAACTTTTCTATAACAAAGAAATGACGGTTTGGTTAAGTTTTAATGACAATGACAGTCAGCGTCTAACATGCCTAATTCAGGCCGGCTTACCTCCATAAGCTATCGAATTCATATTTGCAAAATTCAACTTTAGACATTCCCTATAAGGTTAAAAGCAAATGCCGCGCCAACAATTACGCATAGCTTAATTTTATTTTTATCTAATAAGTACAATTACTTATAACTCATGATATTCAAGCGGACTTATTTGATTGCTTTAAATAAGCGCATCATTTTTGTGCGAATGCTTACAAACTTGCACCAATGAAAACACCGATAGCGTTGCCTGGCTGATGGATAAAAAAACATCAGTTATTATCTGATGTTACGCACGTATCTGATGTAAAACCGTAGTCCGGCCAGAGTTAGACCTTCCAGGTTTTTAAAACCTGGAAGGTCTGCCTATCGGCCTGTTTCCCGCCTAACGCCAAGTCAGAGACTGATGGGCTTTTCGTGGACATTAACTTTAAGACGAAAACCACAAAGACATGAGCGTTCATGTCTTCGTGGTTCCAATTGATCTGCATCAGATGCAATAAGCGATCATCCCGATTATGAGATTTCTCCTTCCCGTTTGGTTTCCATTTCCAGGTTTTGGAATTCATGTTGTTCCAGCTTGCCATCTTTTCCGGCATCTATCTTGTCGAAGACGCGCAGCAACTCAGGGAAGTTTTGCAATTCATCTTTAGTCACGTAGTGATCGCCATTGACATCGACTTGACAAAATGAAGGGATATCCCCCGAAGGAAATTCCCCGGTATCTTTTTCAGGTTTCTTAACGGGAGGGTTTTGACCACCTGACATTGGACATTCAGTTTTCGGACCTTTTGATGGCTGAGCATTTTCGCCGGCAGTAGCGGACGGTTCTTTCGGCGCTTGACCGGCCTCCGCCTTGTTTTCGCCTGTATCTGTTTTTTTAGCTTCAGTGCCACTCGCCCCTGAGGATTGCTTAGAAGGTTGGCCGGCAGTTCCCGTTGTAGTAGAAGGGCCTTCATAAGGAATATATCGATAATACAGCTGGACATCTTCAGTTCCGGCCCTTACCGATTGGCTAACAAGGCTAAGGCCGATGCTTATAATAACCAGCAAAACAGGCGAACTGAAAACTTTAAAAAAATGTAGATTTGTCCGATCTAACTGATTCATATCGATGACGTCGTCAGGTATTTCATATATAACTTTTTTGAGTTTCATAATGGTTTCCTTATCGCTGGATAGTTAAAGGATCGGTTTTATCGTGAAAGCGATTTCAACGGTAATATCCGGTTAAATTGCCTGCTTGTTTCAAGGAACGGTTAATACCATCATCAAATAACATCGCAGTCATATTCAACTGAGTTCGGCTTAAGCACGAATCCAAAAAATAACGGATTCAAGCTATATCAATAATATATTGCCCAGATGCTGTAAGTCGGTGCGGCATCGCACAATAGCGGGATACTAAGCGACGGCTACGGTTACCTCATGGCTCGGCCGAAGATACATAATTCATATGAAACCGGACTCCGAACCATCCCTTAAACACCTTATAGATCGGTATGTTATAAACGACTGCAATTGAGCCGGAACCTCGCACTGTTAAAACCGGAGCCTTTTTAACCGGCCTTTTTTTCCCTCTTTTGCCGATGCTTTTCCTTGCTCTCAACGACGCTTATTTGTCCATCGCTTTCAATATAGGCTTCTTTCACTTTTGCAAGATCGGAAATCCCTTGTTCGCGCAGTTGCTCCATTAACTCCATGTCTGTTATTAATTCTTTTCTCATGTTTCTGCGTAATAACTGACCGTCCTTGATTAAAAGGAGGGGCGGCGGTTCAATAAGACGCTGGAATCGGGAAGATTTAAAGCTCAACCAATCGAGTGCGTAATCCCAAAAAATAATGGTAGCAACAAGCGCTATGCCGTCGGAAAGAGATGTGTACGTCCCGGCCATGCCATTCTGCGAAGCATCGGCAAGCAGAGTGATCAGAAGCAAATCGGTTATCCCAAGTGTTCCCGCCTGCCGCTTAAGGACGATGCGCAGCAAAATGAAGAGCGCAAGATACATTACCGATCCGCGCAAGATAATCTCGATTAAAGGAGTGTCGGGTACAAAAATAGTTTTCCAATCAATATCCATAAATTTTTACCTCTGAGAGAGCCTATTAAGGCGCCTTTGTCTATCGGATAAGGGTTTAACAACCGTGTCATTCAACAAAGCAAACGCGCCAGGATTTTTGCGGAAGCCAAAATAGCGCACATCCGGTCAGGTTGATTTTGATGCCGAAGATCAGCACCGGATAACCGACAGTAGTTTGATTTGTCTTGCTGTAGAAATACACCCGATAAGTAATCGCACTTATTGCTTGAAGAAGTTGAACCTCTTAATTTGTAACAACGGCGCTGGATTTTTCTATATTCAATGGCTATTTTCCAAGTAGCTTGGATTCACTTAATCCTATCTGATCTAAAAAACGTCTAATTTTGAAAAAGTGCGGGGAGTGTCAGGCGAGGATGTCGGCAGCAAGGATGCTGCCGTCAAGCCCCCAGGGATGGGTTCACGGCGCTCCTCGGCTGACACTCCCTGCATCTTTCAAAGTTGAACGATTTTTCAGTATGAAAGGAGTAATAATTTGTTCAGCTAATTTTGACGTCAGTTAGTGGCTGGCATTCAAGCCGATTAACTCCCGATGAGTAAATGACTAAAACGGAGGAACTGACTATGAATACGTTAAAAGGTTTTTCTTTGATAAAGTTTTCCATAGTTTCGCTAATAGCTGTTAGCGGCTTGACAGCATGTTCATCAGACACATCCGATCAGCCACCAAAGCCGGCGGTTAAAGAAAACTCAGACAGTAAACCGGCAGATACCGAGATTAAAAAAGTCGGCGAAGCATCCTGGTACGGACCTGGTTTCGATGGTCAAAAAACAGCTAGCGGCGAGACTTTTAAATCCGAAGAAAAGATGGCAGCGTCTCCGGATCTGCCGTTAGGATCAAAAGCCGAGGTAACTAATTTAGAAAATAACAAAAAAACGGAAGTACGTATTAATGATCGAGGCCCCTATGCCAAAGGACGTATCCTTGATCTTTCTCACGGCGCAGCCAAAAAATTGGGCATGACGAAAAAAGGTAAGGCGCGAGTTAAAGTAGTCGTTAAACGCAAGCCGAAAACCGCTGGTAAAAAGAAAGTATTGGCTAAAAATAAATAAAGAAGTTGTTGCTTAAATCTCGATTAAAAAAGAAGCGCTATACCGTCTACAGTCTCTTCTAAACGCTCAATGTTGCTATTACCTGTTGTATTGATATAACCAACCATTTGACTCGGACATCGTAAAAACCTTAGGAGTTTGGTAACATTTTCCAGCCGCGCTTAACGGCCAAAATAAAAATAATTAAATACAATAACTTAACGCACGACTAATAAAGGCTAAAAATGAGTTTTAAAACCGGTTTAATAAAAATGGCAATAAAATGGACTCCTAATAAGATGATTATATGGGTCGCAAATATAGTGCTTAAGGGCATTGCAGAATTAACGGATTTTAATTTTGACCTCGAAACCCGAAAAGCCTACGTTCAAATTCAGCTCCTCGGCGAATCGGAAGTTATTGAAGTTTGGCTGGAAGATTTTGCCGTTATTCGCGATGAGGAATCCTATAAATTCGTCGTTCAACAAGCGCAAGCGAACCGGCTCTGGCTGAATAACCTGCTGTCCCGTATCACAGGAAAAGCTTGGAAAATTCCTGAGATACCGCAATTAACGCCTCAGCTTGAGCTTATCTCCGAACTGTTTGAAGCCGAAAGCCCGAAACAGGACGATAATTCGGAAATAACTATTTCAAAGGATACGCAAGACTCTTGATGGCTAAGAAACAATCGGCAATTTCCACCGTTTCGGCTTTTAACTGCTTGTTTTGTTAACTGCAAAAGGCTTGCAGGATATTTACGATGGGACTAGCATGCCCCATTACCGACTTCAGGAATGAGGCGGCATTTTATTTTTCTTTCAATCAGTTATCGGGAGATCATCATGCCAAGCCAAGACCAACATGACAAAAAAACCGAGCAACCCTTATCCTCAACGGATTCGGACCACGCTGTTGAGGATGTAGTAGAGAATGTTGTAGGAAACCTTAAAACACTGTTAATAGCCATCGCCGGGGTAGCGCTGATTTTATCCATTCTTGTCTTACTGCCGATGTTTCTTACTTATTTATCTGAGGGCGATTATCGCGCTCCGTCGGAGATTCACCCAACAGACACTGCCGGCAAAAGTAATCCAAATACCTATAAGCCTGATAAATAGAGTATATCGAGGTGGCGGCAATCCCGTCACCTCTCCCACCTATAAACTACAATTATCCAAGCTCAAAAGTGGTCACGCCGAACAGCCGGTTTATCGGCAAATCAGGGCTTTGTCCTGTATACATGCGCGCCGTCTCGAACGAGACAACCATATGATGCCGAGTCACCAAATCGACAGCTGCCGCATTTACCGCCGGTACATCCAGAAAAACCGGAGCGCCTTCCGGGACATACGAGTTTAAAGCCAGGAAAAGTTGCTCGGCACACTCCGGGCTGTCTGCAAATAACGGCCCCACCTTGTAGCCTGACCGGCAGATGCGCAAAACCCCGTAACCGGCCAACTTATTGTTACGCAGAATGCCTAAGGCCGTACTTTGCGGCTGATTTATCCAGCATTTCAGGAATTCCCTGCGATCATCAGGAAAGAAAGGCCGGTCATATGCGCAAATATCATCAAAAGCCAGCGTGGATAACGGCACGATGCCGGAATCCGCCGGATAATGCCCACCGCCGCATCCCTGATACCGGACATTACTATAGGCCAAGGTAAAGCCCGACTTTTTGTAGTTGTCCTGCTGGGCGACTACACCATCAAGACCGATAGTACGGCCTTCGAGTAACGCAAGCCCGGCATTCCATAGTTGGATGCCGTAGCCCTTGCCGCGATACTCCGGCTTGACGATATAAAATCCGAGAAAGCCGAATGAATCGCCGTATTTCACGACTGAAATCGTCGCAATGGGCTCATCGTCAAGCAATCCGACAAGAAAACCGTTCGGATCGGCGGCGTAAAAGCAATCCGCATCGTATAGCCCCGGATTCCATCCTTCTTCGGCGGCCCAATCGACCGCGATATCGACTTCTTGCCGGGTCATCGTTCTTATTGTATAGCTACTTTTTTGCATCATTTTTCCTTGCCCGCCGTTAGGTTGTTACAGTAAAAATAAAATTATCCGGAAACGGTTCAGCCCAACGGGCATGTCAAAGCGCTTCGTACGTCATGCGAACGAGCTCGGGACCGTACTTTCGTTCGAGCTTTCTGACCATAAAATGACCACGGCTCATATCTTGGAAGTGATCGATAAACAACAGGTTAATTCCACCGCCGCCGATAGCACCGATTACGGGAACAGCCATCGCAGCCGCTTTCTCCGAGACTTGAACCTGGAACCGCGCAGCAATATTGGCGACCAGACGCACAAGTGCCGGCGCACCTTCCTCAAGGATAGTCTTTTCCGCCAGATATTCGGACGCTTCTGTAACCGCACGCGCTAATGCGCCTCTGACCGCAAAGTAGCCGGATTCGGAAGCATTGTCATATTTGGAGGGCCCGCCAAGAGCAAAAACTTCAAGACATGCAATCTGTGATTGAGCCGTTGACAACATTTCGCCATGTGACCGGCCAATGTCGGCAATAGAACGCAACATAATGGTTGTAGAAACAGGCAACTCAATAACAAGGGCGGGAAGACCGAAAACACCTCCGGCCCCGCCGGATAAAGTGACTGCTACTTTGTGCCAAAGTGGATAGGCTTTTTCGGTATACGGCCCCATCGTCAATAAAGCTCCTTTCAACGCAACCGTTAGCGCTTCATGTGCGGCTACGCTGATTTTCTCGCGCCAGTTGTTCGGAAGAAGATCGAGGCCTCTTTCAATGGGAGCGCCAAGCAAGTTAGTCAGCTTGGCGGTAATGCCGGGATTTTCGAGAATAGTCTTTGCTACTCGGAGTTGTTCTACATCTTCGGATGAAATGTGCATAAGTTATACTCCTTAGAAAAGTCTAACGAACGCTAAACATCCTAATAGAAGCAAAACATGGTGTCATTTGTTTGTTTAAAAATTGATGTTACGCATTGGCCGCGAGAATCAAAAAAGGCGGATTGATAGCGGTGACCGAGAGCGTAGGGCGTGCCGTGCGCGCCTTCGTATCCTAAAGGCGCGCACGGCACGCCCTACCCGATTAACATTTATTTTCTTAAACTTAATGACAGTGGCGCACCGCCATGGAAGCGAGAGCGTTATAGAATATTCGGCTTAGTGAATATGCACCTCGCGCGACTTTACCGTATCGCTTCTGCGTAAAGTATAACGTTCTGTCAGTTCGCTTGGCATCCTGGCCCCATCGCTATTAAGCTGAATCAGCGTCCCTTCATCTTCAATACGATATTGATGGATGGCTGCTTCCTTATTCGGCGTTAAAACAACGACACGATTTTCTTCATCCCAACTATATTTCCCTTTTTCATAAAACTCCCTTGAGGATTCTCTTGCCGGCTGAGTCACCAACAGATAATTGTTATTTTGTTTTAAAGACAACGTCGTTTTAATTCCGTTGCAATCGTTGCAAGGGAGGTAACCGTAAAAAACGCCATGAAAATCCAGGCTTTTATCGATAGGATTTACATGGGCTGAGTGATCCATGTTCTGCTGGCTGCTATTTACACGCGCCTTGAGGTACTTTTCTTGAGCTTCAAAGTCTGTTTTTGCCATTACAGGGTGAGAAGCAGAAAACAGGGCGCCGAAAAAAATCAAAGCTAAATTTTGTTTTAATTGTTTTTTTAATGTTTGCATATAAATACCTCTATTAATGTGTAACTCACGTTTCAATGCTTGCCGAACAGTCTGAGCGGTCACGAAAGTCAGCCATGCGTTGTGGGTTGTTGGTGGATTGCCTACGGCGAATCCACCTTACAGCGTTACAGCTTTGCTGCACGGTCGTAACTAGCCAAATGACTATCCAGCGACCATATATAAACACGGCGAGCGGTGTTTTGGTCACAAAGTCGTTGCCAATCATGAATGATGGATAAATCACCAAGGCCACTGCCACGGCCTGCATGATCGGGAAATTCGGTCAGCCAGTTTTTCAGATCATCTTGTTTAAGAAAGCTAATCGGTTTAAACGGTGACTGCCCCTCTAGTGCTTCCGTCACTTGCTCGACAAAACGTTCGGCGCATTCTCGCCGCAGCCGTCCGTCACCGTTTTGACCAATATGATTACCCGTTTCTATGATAGTCGCCATCGGTAGAAATAATGACTCACCCGCTTTAATTTTTTCCGTTAAGGTGTTCATAATTTCGTGCCTATGACCAGTCATTCCGGGTACATCGAGAATTTCAACAAATACGGAAGTATCCAGCAAGCAAACAGCCATCATATTTCAGCCTCAGAACTATCATTCCTAAGCTTCTCAAGCCAGTTCAAAGCCGCTGATTGACGTTGTTCCGGCGTGCTGTCGTCCTTTAAAAATCGTTCCAATATGCGACGAGTCATCAGTTGACCCAATGGGCCTTGCGCCACCAGTTCAGGATAACGATCAAGATCGCCTAAGCGGATTAATTTACTGTCTCCCTGTTTCTGGTCGCGGTAACAGCAGAGCACATCAGCCAGGGCTGTATCAGGTAACGCGTCCAGCAATGCAGGATTATGAGATGTCAGCAGCACACGCAGTTCACGCTTACTGGCAATGGCTTCTATTTGTTTGACAAGAGTATCGGCACGACTGGGATGTATGCCGTTGTCGACCTCTTCAATGACCACCAGCGCACCTTTGGGCGCTGTGAGTAAAGTAGCGCCGATTGCCAAGACTCTCAAGGTACCGTCAGATAGCAAGGGTGCATCCACCATTCGCTTTTGATCGCCAAAACTTTCTTCAAGCTTCACCATTACATCCTTGCGCTCGGTTTCGATGAATTGAATATCGGTGATGTCCTGCTCAGGAAGAGAGCGAATAAAGTCCAGTAAATCCTGTTTGGCACCCTCACCTTGCTGACAGATTCCATAAAGCACGGCAGAAAGATTACTACCGTTTTCTTTGATGTCGTGGTCCTTGGCATAGACGTAGTCACGCATTAGGGCAGGACGAGGATCAAGAAAGACGATATTGCGCAGAGTTTCCCGTAGCGACTTGGTGACGGACGGAATGACTCTTTGCGATTTATCGTGAGCTTTATCAAAGCGACCGGGGGTTTCTAATTGATAAAATACCGCTTGGCGATTGGAGCATGGAATATGAGGTTTTTTTTTCCCTCTATTGAAGTTGTTATAAGCCACGCTGATTTCATCCGTGTGCGGGTTCTTCTCCCCATATATCTGATAGAGCGGAACTTTCTCTTGCGGTTGGGTAATTTTTTCTCCCGTAATGACCAGTTGTTCATTCATCTGGTCGATATTAACGGAAAAATCACACCACCCATCCAGTGCTTCGCTCAGATGACAACCTAACTCCAATTCCACGCCTGGATCACGGAATAAATCTTTAGCAAGCCCACGAACAACAGAATCTCCACCCTGAATAGCACGCTCAATGTCATCCAGCCGGCTTCCCTTTGCTAACCAATTGAGTAGGCGTATCGCTTCCAGCGCATTACTTTTCCCTGAAGCATTAGGGCCAATCAGAAAGGTCATGGCTGCCAAGGGTAATGTTGCCCGTTGATAGCTTTTAAAATTGGCGAAGCTAATAGATGTCAGCATTTTTCATTCCTATTTTAACAATGGAATATAATTCCAATGTGTTTGTGAGTTCTGTCGGGCGTGCTGTTTATATCCGACATTCTCAAGCGTAAATTATAATGTAGAATTTGGGTTTGCTTGCCATCTTTACTAATAACGGGTTTTAGAAATGTTCGGGCAACGAGAGCTATCGCCCTACCTACTCCACTCAACACTTATATTTTCCTAGCCACCCGCGTATCCGGCATAAACTCATGCTCATCGCGCGTAGCCATTTCCTCATAAAGCGCCCATTTTTGATCGACGACTTTCTGAGCAAAATCCATCAGCCGGTCGGCTTGTTCCAGATTCGTGCTCCTTAAACTGCTGTAACGGGTTTCATGATAGGCATACTCTTTCAAAGGAATACTCGGACGCAAAGAGTCCAGCACAAAGGGATTTTTTCCTTCGCCGCGCAAGGTTGGGTTGTAGCGATACAGCGGCCAGTAGCCTGACTTTACCGCCATTTCCTGCTGTTCCAGGCCGTTTTCAAGGTTGATGCCGTGCGCTATGCAAGGACTGTAAGCAATAATCAAAGACGGGCCGTTATAGGCCTCGGCTTCGCGGAAAGCTTGCAGCGCCTGCTGCGGCCTGGCGCCCAATGCGATTCTGGCGACATAAACATTGCCGTAGGCTATAGCTTGTAACGCCAAATCTTTTTTCGGAGTTACTTTACCGCCAGTGGCGAATTTGGCGACCGCACCGATAGGCGTGGATTTGGAAGCCTGACCGCCGGTGTTGGAATAAACTTCGGTATCCATAACCAATATATTGATGTCCGACCCGGTTGCCAGCACTTGGTCGATACCGCCGTAATCTATGTCATAAGCCCAGCCGTCGCCGCCGATAATCCAGATACTGCGGCGCACAAAATGATCGATAATCGACAACAATTCAGCGGCCTTGTGATTACCCAGTTTTTCTAATTGCTCGCGTAATAGCACAACCCTGGCGCGCTGTTTACGAATATCGCTTTCTTTGCTTTGCGGCGCAGCGAGTATTTCGTCAACCAGCTTCGCATCCACTTCATCTTTTAATTCGGTCAACAGCCGCCGCGCCATTGCAACATGTTGATCGGTCGTCAATCTGTAGCCGTAACCGAATTCCGCATTGTCTTCAAATAATGAGTTGGACCAGGCAGGGCCCTTGCCTTCCGCATTTTTCGACCACGGCGTGGTGGGCAGGTTGCCTCCGTAAATGGACGAGCAGCCGGTGGCGTTGGCCGCCAGGATGCGGTCGCCGAATAGCTGGCTGATCATTTTCAAATAAGGGGTCTCGCCGCAACCTGAACAAGCGCTGGAAAATTCGAACAGCGGTTGCAGAAACTGCACCCCGCGCACATTGGAAAAATCGACACGGGCGCGGTCGTTGTAAGGCAAGCTTTGAAAAAAAGCCACCGACGTTTTCTCGACCTCAAGATGCTCGGCCTTTGGCGTCATATTGATTGCTTTGATGCCCGCATCGTTTTCCGACTCGACCGGACAGGCTTTTACGCACAAGCTGCAACCGGTGCAGTCTTCCGGGAAAACTTGCAATGTGTAACGGGTATCGGGGAAGCCATGCGAAGTGACGTTAGCGGTTTTAAAGCCTGTCGGCGCCTGTTCCAGATGGCTTTTTGCGTAGAATTTGGCGCGAATCGCGGCATGCGGGCAAACGGCCGAGCAGTTGCCGCATTGAATGCACAGGTTGGATTCCCAGATAGGAATATCGTGGGCGATATTGCGTTTTTCCCATTGCGTGGTGCCGGTTGGGTAGGTGCCGTCGACCGGCAGGAAGCTAATCGGAATCCAATCGCCCTTGCCTGCGATCATTTGCGCGGTCACTTCCCGGACAAAGCGCGGCGCGTTGGCAAATTTTCCGGGACCGGTATCGGCAAGCGCGGTGGCTGCTGTCGGCAACGTTACTTTCTCCAAATGCGCCAATGACTGGTCTATCGCCTCAAAGTTCTTTTGTACGACTTCCGGGCCTTTGCGGGCATAGGTTTTTTCGGCGTATTGCTTGATTTTATCGATGGCTTCGTCTTTCGGCATAACCCCGGACAAGGCAAAAAAACAGGTTTGCATCACTGTGTTGATGCGCCGTCCCATGCCGGTTTGCCGGGCGACTTTGACCGCATCGATCACATAAAACTCGATATTTTTGTCGATCAATTGTTTTTGCACGCGAGCCGGTAGTTGTTCCCAAATTTGTTCGGCATCGAAGGGGCTGTTGAGCAGGAAGGTTGCGCCCTGTTTGGCCCGCTCCAGCATTTCGGTGGTTTCGATGAAGTTAAAGTCATGGCAGGCAATAAAATTGGCCGATTCAATCAGGTAAGGCGCTTTAATCGGCTCCGGGCCGAAGCGTAAATGCGATACCGTTTGCGATCCGGCTTTTTTCGAATCGTAAACAAAATATCCCTGGGCGAAATATTGCGGTTCGTTGCCGATAATTTTGATGCTGTTTTTGTTGGCTCCGACGGTGCCGTCCGAACCCAGGCCGTAAAATAACGCACGCACCACATTGTCCGGTTCTATATCCAGATGCTCCGTTACCGCAAGACTGGTGAAAGTCACATCGTCGATGATGCCAATGGTGAAACCGTTTTTCGGCTGTTCGGCTTGCAGTTCCCGGTAAACCCGGGCCACCATCGATGGCGTAAATTCCTTGCTGGACAGGCCGTAACGGCCGCCGATCACGCGCGGCATTATTTTAAGTTGACCATGGGCAAAGGCCTGGCTTAACTCGGTGATAACATCTTTGTATAAAGGCTCGCCGCTGCTGCCGGGTTCTTTGGTTCTATCCAATACCGCAATGTGGCGTACCGATTCCGGCAGCGCCGCCAAAAAGTTAATAGCGCTAAATGGGCGATACAGACGCACGTTCAGAACACCGACGTTTTCGCCTTTCTCATTAAGTTTTTCCGCTGTGGTGATGGCTGTTTCAACACCGGAACCCATCATGATGATAATGCGCTCGGCCGTTTCCGAACCGAAGTATTCAAAGGCTTTATAGCTGCGGCCGGTGACCTGCTCGAACTGCTTTAATACCTGATCGAACAACTCAACAGTGCGCTCATAATAGATATTCGAACTTTCACGGGATTGGAAGTAGGTGTCCGGGTTTTGCGCGGTACCTCGCATCATCGGCTTGTCCGGGTTCAGCGCCCTATCCCGGTGCGCAAAAACCAGCACATCGTCGATCATGGCCCTGATTTGCTCGTCTTCCAGCAGGACGATTTTGTTGATTTCGTGCGAAGTCCGGAATCCGTCGAAAAAATGCAAAAACGGAATCCGTGATTTTAAAGTCGTCGCCTGAGCAATCAGGGCCATATCATGGGCTTCCTGGACATTGCTGGAAGCCAGCATTGCAAAACCGGTCATGCGCACGCTCATCACATCCTGATGGTCGCCGAAAATGGACAAACCTTGTGTTGCCAATGAACGTGCGGCGACATGGATAACGGTCGAGGTCAGCTCGCCGGCAATTTTGTACATATTGGGGATCATCAACAACAATCCCTGGGACGCGGTGAAAGTTGTCGCCAAAGCGCCGGTCTGCAATGCACCGTGCAAAGCCCCGGCCGCGCCGCCTTCGCTTTGCATTTCGGCAATCGTGGGAATGCCTCCCCACAGATTGGTTTTATGTTCCGTCGTCCATTGGTCGCAGAATTCGGCCATGGATGAAGAAGGGGTAATCGGATAGATTGCGCAAACTTCATTGGTTCTGTACGCAACATAAGCAGCCGCTTCGCCGCCATCGATAGTAACTTGTTTTGACATAGTAAATTTCCTGGCAACTAAAGTTTATTTGTAACTATTCAATAATGAAACGCGGATGAGGTTGCACGACGGATTTAATTGGGCAAAAGGCGAAAGGCAAAGGGCAAAAAACCGCCTTTCGCCCTTTGCCTTTCGCCTATGATCTTTATGAAAAAACTCCATTTCATCAGTGCTAATCCGTCAAATCCGTGTCATCCGTGTTCTGCTATTTATCAACCATATGGATAGCAGCAGTCGGACACTGCAAGGTGCAGGCAGTGCAGCCTGTGCAAAGATCGTAATTCACCTTGTAGAATTTGCCTTTGCCCTGCTTGATAATGGCTCCTTCCGGGCACGCGCCGTAACAACCGTCGCATTCAAAGCAATTACCGCAGGAATAACAACGGCTGGCTTCGTAAGTCGCCTCGTCTTGAGTCAGGCCGCCCAGCACTTCATCAAAGCTTTTATTGCGTATTTGCGGCAACATCGTAGGTTGTTCGGACTGCTCGGCATCGGTGCTGTACCAGAGATTGAGTTCTTTATGCAGGACGATGTGTTTTTTGCCGGGATGCTGATATTGAGTGCCGCGCAGGTAAGCGTCGATATTCCTGGCCGCTTTTTTGCCGTGTCCGGTGGCGATGGTCACGGTGCGCAAACTGGGCACCATATCGCCTCCGGCAAAAACGCCTTCCGCGGCGGTCATCATGTTTTCATTAACGGGAACCACGCCGTCGCTTTGCACTTCAATTTCCGGAAAGGTTTTTAATAACTCGGAATCGATATTTTGCCCCAGTGCCAAAATCAAGGTATCGGCTTCAATGATTTCATACTCGCCGGTGGCTTGCGGACGGCCCTTGTCGTCCAGGGCCATGATTTCAACCTGAATGTGGCTGCCATCAATACCGACGATGGCGCGCAACCAGTGAAACACCACGCCTTCTTCCATGGCTTCGGCCGCTTCAAAATCATGCGCCGGCATGTTTTTACGGTCGCGCCGGTAAATGACCATGGTTTCCGCACCTAGCCGTTTAGCCGTTCGCGCCGCATCCATTGCGGTATTGCCGCCGCCGTAAACGGCAACCCTTTTGCCGATTTTTGACGGTTTGCCCAAACCGATGTTGCGCAGAAAAGTGACCGCATCCCTGGTGTCGCTTTCACTGTATAAGGGAATATCGATCGAGCGCCCGATATGGGCGCCGACGGCGACAAAAACAGCGTCAAAGCCCCCGGCTTCTTTTTCGGCTTTTAAGTCTTCGACTTTTCGGTTCAGCGTGATCTTTACGCCCATATCTTCAATACGTTTAACTTCAGCAGCCAGCACCTCGCGCGGCAATCGATAAGACGGAATGCCGAAATGCATCATGCCTCCGGCTACCGGCCCGGCGTCCCTGATTTCAACTTCATGACCCAAGCGGGCAAGATGGTAAGCCGCCGACAAACCGCTCGGCCCTGCCCCGACCACTAACACGCGCTTGTTGGATTTTTCGCCGACGATCCGAGGAACCCAGCCTTGTTCAAAAGCCATGTCGCCCAGAAAACGCTCAACCGCATGAATACTGACTGAGCCGTCCACCACCACCCGGTTGCAGGCGGATTCGCAAGGATGGTAGCAAACCCGGCCATGTACAGCGGGCATCGGGTTGTTTTCCAGCAATCGATTCCAGGCTTCCTGATAGCGTCCTGCGTGAGCCAAGTCCAACCAACCTTGAATATTTTCACCGGCCGGACAAGCATTATTACAAGGCGGCAAATAGTTCTCGTAAACCGGCATCCGTCGTTGCTGCGGCCCGGTACCGGAACTCAATGTCAGATCCGGTGGAGTGGTCATATCTTGATATTTCATATGCGCTTAACTCTTGGTTGATTTAGATTGATTGTCGAATGGCCCGGTGAGACAGTCATTTCGGACTAAAATACCCGCATTAGCAAAATGCCGCCACTTAATATTCCAGTAACGCTGTCAGGCGATTCAGGCATGATATTGGCTTTTTATTTCAACTTTTCGATCATCGGAAAAATTTATCAAGCAAATTGAAAAACTTAATAGTTCCGGATGATTGACTCGCCCGCCATTCAAATTGCCGCTTGTCAATACGCAATCGACCCAACTTGACGCCTCGTTAGAACTATCGGCATCATGATTCGCGCTAAAAATACAGTCAGGAATGACTTAACAGCCATTTTTCTACTACACGTTCGACGTGGAATTATTGATTTAACGATATTAATTCAATCGAGGAAACGATTATAAAAAACACTTATATTTTCGCAGGTTACGCCTGCTCCCGAAGCCCCTCCCGCTAATATCACGGCACTTGCTACATCGCCCACAGAGCATCGCAAAGGAATGGCGGCGCATCACAAGCCGGTAGCAGCGGAATACGGGAAAGCGGGGCATCATGAACTGAAAAAACACCACGAAACAATGGCTAAACATCATGAGGAACTGGCGAAAGAACATGAAAAAACAGCGGCCACTCATAAAAAAATGGCAAAACCGAAATAATATCCTTATTACTTGCTATTATTTTAGACATTAATCAGGACGGGTTTGATCTGTCCTGATTTATCAAAGCATTAAATGCGGGTTGGAGCCTGAGGTATCCCCAGAAAATAATATTATAAAACAACAAGCTTTTGATTTTGCGCGCAGTCAATATATACAACATAGCCGGAAAGTCGTCATGCTGGCAAGGATGCCAGCATCCAGTCACAAGGATGTGAAACTTTAAAATGCAACCCGCTTTTATTAAGCGCCTGAAAAGTTACAAAGTTACCGTCCATGGCACTGGGTTCCGGCATAACCCACAGGGACGTGGGGAATGCAGATATTGCAGGAGCAAATATCTGTCCCTGCCGGAACGACGAGCTTGGAAAATTCGTGGGGATACCTCAGGGTTGGAGCCAATCATTGGTTTTTGTAGAGTGACATTTATATATTTTATAAACAGGTAATTATGCTAAATCGAACTAAACACTATGCACTATTGAGTTTAATCGGAATTTTACTCGGTCTAATGTCTGCCGCTAAAAGTATGGCGGAGGACTTATCCCCCCCGCAGCAAGTTATCCAAAGCGTTTCGACACAATTACAGCAAAAACTGCAAGACAAAACCTTTACCCGGAATTTTGCTCAAGTTACGCGATTCGTTAACGGCGTTATTAGCTTGCATACCGATTTCGACAAAATCGCGCCGTTAGTTCTGGGCAAAAATTGGAAAACAGCAACGGCGGAAGAAAAGGAGCGCTTTAAGCGTGAATTTCAGACTCTCATAGTAAGAACATATTCCAGGGCGTTTATCGAATATAACGACTGGACCATACGTTTCCTGCCTGTTGAAATGTCGAATGACGCCCCCAAAACCATCGTAAAAACAGAAGTGCTTCAGCCCGGTCAACAACCTGTCGGCGTACATTACCGAATGCTCCTGATCAACGGCGCATGGAAAGTCTACGATATTATGATTGATGGCGTCAGCTTGGTAACCAACTACCGCACCACTTTTAACGAAGAAATTCAAAGCAAAGGTTCATTAAGCGCGGTTATTGATGGGCTTGCCAAACGCAATACCGAAGCACTTTCGGCAAAAGGTTCAGAATGACCGATTTCAATCACAAACTGAAAAACTTCGCTCATACATCGGTGCTTTTTATTTGTATGGGCATCATTTTGTCATTAGTGGGTTTTATTTTGGCCGGCATCCAAGGCGTTATATGGGCGGCGTTTCTAGGTATCCTGATACTGGTAATTAGCCCGAACATATCGCCGTCTTTCATTTTTTCGATGTATGGCGGCAAATTGTTATCGGCGAGTAACGCCCCCGGCCTTTATCGGGTCGCCCAGGAACTGGCCGCTCGCGCCGATTTATCCGTCCCGCCCGCGCTTTACTACCTGCCCAGCCAAATGATGAATGCCTTCTCCGTAGGCACATCGGCAAACCCGGCAATCGGCCTTAGCGATGCGCTATTGAAATCTTTGACCATGCGGGAAATCACTGCGGTACTGGCCCATGAAATCAGCCATATCCAGCATAATGACGTGCGTGTAATGACTTATGCCGACATCATCAGCCGCATCACCCACACCTTGTCGTTAACAGGCTTTTTATTGTTTTTTATCAACTTGCCGTTATTTTTCATGGGGATTGTTACGATCTCATGGTTTGCATTAGGCGTGCTCATTGTGGCTCCGACTATTATGAGCTTTCTGCAACTTTCATTATCGCGAATGAGAGAGTTCGATGCCGACCGCCAAGCGGTTTTATTAACCGGTGACGCCGAAGGTTTGGCAATGGCGTTAAGCAAGCTGGAAATCTACGAGTCTTCAATTTTCGACATTTTATTCGGTAGCGGTCACCGTAAAACATCGGATACTTCAATTCTCAGGACACATCCCGATACCGAAGAAAGAATAAAACGGCTGTTAAGTTTAAAAGAGTACCCGAAGCAAACTCTGAAATATTCGAATCATGACCGGTTCGATATACCTGTCCATTATCAAAAATCAGTCAGAAAACCCCGCTGGCATTTTGGCGGATTTTGGTACTGACCAACTCGGATTGCCGCTTTTATCGCTCCCTTCTTTTCGGTTGGGCGTGCCGTGCGCGCCTTTGCCGCCATTTATTTATTAAATACTTTTGAGCTACCAACCCTCAATCGTCTTTACCGGCAAACTCCTTCTTAATCTTGGTAAATTGCAACAACTGGGCTTCAACCTGAGCGTTAAACGATCCCGGCTCATACTCACCTTGCCCATTAGCAGTGCCAGCCTCCATTCCGGCAAGTAACTCAAGCGCCTCATCCACGGTTGTGACGGCATAAATATTGAATTGGCCCGATTGAGCCGCATGCACCACATCCCAGCGCAACATCAAATGCTTGATATTAGTGGCGGGAATGATCACTCCTTGAGTGCCGGTTAAGCCTTTTTTGGCGCAAATATCGAAAAAGCCTTCAATTTTTTCATTAACACCGCCTATCGGCTGCACATTGCCCAATTGATTGACTGAACCGGTGATGGCTAAATCCTGCCGCAACGGAACCTGGGCAATGGACGACAAAATAACGCACAGTTCGGCCAGGGAGGCGCTGTCGCCGTCAATATGGCCGTAGGCTTGCTCAAACACCAGACTGGCCGCTACCGAAAACGGCGTTTTCCGGGAATAGCGGGAGGCGATAAAACTCGATAAGATCAAAACGCCTTTTGAATGAATGGCCCCGCCTAATTTGCTTTCGCGTTCAATATCGACCACTTTTCCGCTGCCTAAACGAGTGGTTGCAGTGATCCGGGAAGGCTGCCCAAAGCTGAATTCGCCCAACTGCAATACCGAAAGGCCGTTGACCTGGCCGGCAACCTTGCCTTCAGTATCGATTAATATCGTGCCTCGATGGATATTCTCATACAGTTTTTCCCTGAGCTTATCCAGCCGGTGCGTTTTATGATCGATTGCTTGCTGCACATCGCTATTGGCAATTTGCTCATGTCCATTGTTTTCGGCCCAATAGTCCGATTCGGTTAACAAGTCTTTAATACTACGCAGATGAGTCAGCAGTTTTTCCGTATCGCCGACCATTCTGGAGCTATGTTCTATCACCCTGGCGACTGCATTTTGGCTCAGCGGACGCAGCTTTTCGCGGCGGGCGATAGTCGCCAATAAACGGGCGTAATCGTGATCGTTACCGCCTCGGGGCATCGACTCGTCAAAATCGGCTGCGATCTTAAACAGGTCGTGAAACTCCGGGTCATAGGCGCAAAGTAAATAATAAATCAGCGGTTCACCCATCAGGATGAGTTTTAAATTAAGCGGTATCGGCTGCGGCTCCAGCGATGAGGCGCTGATCAGGCTGAGCGCCCGCTCCAGCGATTCAATGCGGATTTCGCCGGATTGCAAGGTTCTTTTGAGCGTATCCCAGGCGTAAGGTTGAGTCAGCAATTTTCTGGCATCTATAATCAGGTAACCGCCATTGGCTTTATGCAATACGCCGGGTTTGATCATGGTGAAATCGGTCACTAACGATCCCATATACGCTTGGTGATCGATACGGCCAACCAGATTGCTGTAGCTCGGATGATCCTCGTAAATAACCGGGGCCGATTTCTTGCCGCTAAAATCCACTATCAGGTTCACGCTATAGCGTTTAAGCGGATTGGATTCCTGGGGCAAGTCCATAAAAGGCAGCATTTTTTCGCTACGCGGCAGAAAATCCAGCACATGCTCGATAATATCTTTTTGCACGTCATTCAGATAAGCAAGAATCGCTTCCTGTTTGGCGTATTTTTCGATCAGGTCGTCTATCGAATGATTGACAGCCTGGGCTGCAACTTCGCGGTTAAGGGCTTGCAGTTTGCGCTTGGTTTCCTTGCGCCAGATGGGGAAGTTTTTCAGCAGTTTTGCCAAGCGTTCCTGTAAGTCGAAAATGTTTTTTTGTATTTCGTGCTGTTTGTCTTTATCGAACTTGTTGAATTGTTCGGGACTGATCATTTCATTGTTTTCATTCGCCGGCGAAAAGGCGTAACCGGTTGCCGTTTCCGTCAGGATAATATGAGCATTGGCGGCTTCTTCGCGTAGCTCGCTGAGTTCGTTTATTTCCCGCTGCCGCGATTCGCTTTCAAGCTCCCCTGCCCTGGACCGGTATTCGTCGCCGTCAAACGCCGCAGGTATGGCGACACTCAGCTCGTCGATCAGTTGCGTCATATCATGTTGGAAAACCTTGCCTTGCCCAGGCATGAATCGAATGGCCTTCGGTTTGGCCGGTTGACTGAAATTGTTGACATAACACCAATCCGAAGGGATGTCTTGCCGGCTGGCTTCGTGTTCGACCAACTGCCGTACAGTGGTCAGTTTGCCGGTGCCGGAAGGCGCCATGGCAAAGATGTTGTAGCCGTTTTTATGCATGCGGATACCCAATTTGACCGCATCGACGGCGCGTTGCTGGCCGACCGCAATATCAATGTCTTCCAGCTCATCGGTAGAGCTGAATTTTAATTGCTCAACATTGCATGGCTTATAGAGTTGCGAAGGATCCAACGGTGTATTTTTCATAGTTATATACTCTGTTTGGAAAACTTAGTTTATTAATTGATAACGTTAAATATACGCTACCCGCACTTGGTGAAAAAACTATATCCCGATAAGGATTACTATCAATTATTAAGATAATAATTATTTTAAATACAACGCTAATTAATCCGGAACCGGTTATGAGATTTATATTTCGATAATAACCGTTATTTAACCGTGTATCCAGAACATTTATAGAGTCCGGAGTTAATAAAGCGACATTTGCCCCTTCTCCCTCAGGGACAAATCCGCCGGGAGCGGATTTGCACTTGCCCGATCGGGTGGAGATGACGGGATTGCGCCCGTCATCCCTCCCACACCACCGGACATGCGGTTTTCCGCATCCGGCGGTTGAACCCAGCGACTTATCTCGCCGCAAAATCTGACGGCACCCACAACCCC